>Ga0209475_10000526_pt1 | contig 74727 bp, 60 predicted proteins | sample tdDd471_FD_187128 | JGI IMG/M metagenome (GOLD analysis project Ga0209475, IMG submission 187128) | Marine sediment microbial communities from the Atlantic coast under amendment with organic carbon and nitrate - tdDd47.1 (SPAdes)... | ecosystem: Environmental > Aquatic > Marine > Coastal >... | reverse complement strand
AACATGCGTTGCCTTCTTGAATGGGTGGACATTTCACCGTTCCATATGAGCAATAAACACAACAGTCGCCTTTTAACGGACTAAGTAATGTTTTACAGGAGTCACATTCGTAATACCACTGACAGGCATCTGTCGGCATTTCTTCTGTTTTTTTGAAGCCACATTCCGGGCAAGTGATTGTAGACAGTAATTCTAGGTTGCTCATTGATTTATCCAAATCTTCAAAAATTTTACTAAATAACTTAGTGACATTATTTTAGCTATCGGTCAGTTTTGCGGGAAAACCAGCGTTAGTTACCGCTGTAGCCAAATCCGATGATTGCAGTTTTTCATCATCATATATCACTATAACCGTTTTATCTTTCATAGACACTTTCACATTATCAACACCCTCAAGGTCGTATAACGCAGCCCGAACGACAACCGGACAAGTCGCGCAATCCATATGGTCGACTTTAAGTGTCACTTCTTTGATAGCCGCAAATGTTGAAAGCGAAGTTAAAGCAAAAGTTAATGTGACTAGTGTTTTGCTAAAAAAATTCATATTATTCAGCTCCGTAAAGGTAGTTAACAAAGTAAGGAAATATTGTTGCAATTAATATCATCACTGCCGCCAGCCAAAAACACCCCTTAACCCATTTTTTAGAGAGTGGCTGACTACAAAGTTGATCTTCCTTACACTCTTTTTTAGGTTTAACAAAAATAAAGTAATAGCTTAGAGCCAGAAGTGAAAACGCGAACGCAATAAACCAGGTGTGGTATGCTGCCATGGCCGTCAGGTTCGCAATCCAGGCGCCGGAAATTCCGACCCAAATAAAAATTAAAGGTAAAACACAGCAAGCTGACGCCGCAATTCCGCCAGCAATAGCACCACTTACTGTCGCCCATCGTTTTTGATTGGGGGTCATCGTTTAACTCCTGACTGCTCGTTCAGTGTATTCTCCAACACTGTTAGCAAGCTTTCGGAAAACGCTTTTGCATCTAAACGATTAGTTTGATCGATTCCTTTTAGTTGATGCCACCATCGGTAAGGTTGTGGTGGATCTTTTTCTATCCATTTTTCTCCCGGCTGATAAATCATCCATACATCCCAAGCATAGGTCTGAAGGTCTAGAGTACGCTGAAATCGTATACCACTAGTTCCCATTTCGTCCCAATAATGAATAGCTCTAGGATCATCAAAAAGTGAATATGTATCGGTAATATCTTTTTGCTCCGCATCGAACGCTGGAACATGTATGACGAATATCGATAGCTCAGAGTTTTCAGGCAGTTTAGCAATTACTTCATCTTTCATGTCTTCTAAACCTTGACGACAAACCGGACAAGTCGGCCCTACAATGAACAGGAGTTTGGCATTATCGACCTGGACATTAAAATCTGTTATCAGGTCATCGAGGTTTCGATTGAGCACCTTTACATCCTGCGCATTTAAAAGGCTTGGAGAAAGCAATACTACGAGAAATAGCGTGTAACCTATTGTTTTTATGAAATTTAACATTCACTAACAACCTTAAAATGAATTAATTACACAACTAATGTTAATATCTGTAGTTACTACAGATGCAAGTATTATTGGAAAGAAAATGACGAGTAGCTTAAAAACCATCGGTCGCGCATCTAAGCAGACAGGTGTCAATATCGAAACCATTCGCTATTATGAAAAAATAGGCCTCGTTAATGCGCCCTTAAGAAGTGAAGGTGGAAACAGGTTATATGATGAATCAAATATTAGGCGCCTTAACTTTATTAAGCGCTCGAGAGAGTTAGGATTTAGTCTTGAAGAAATTCGCGTTCTTTTAAATCTGTCAAAGGATAATCGAGACGATTGTCACTCGGCTCAAAAAATAGCTGATTCGCATCTCGCAATCGTTGAGGCTAAAATCAACGATTTAAAACAACTAGCTGCGGTTCTTTCGAATCTTTCTGAACAATGTAAATCGTCGCAAGAAGAGGGCTGTCCTATTCTAAGTTCATTAAACGGAAAAGACTTAATCAGCTAGCCTTTGAATTCTTCACCAAACGTAAAAAGATTGCCCCAAGGGTCGGTGACAGAAAAATCTTTCATGCCATAATCGGATGAAACAAGCTCAGATACTTGAACGAGGCTATTTTTTAAGTATTCGTGGTAACTCTCTACATTTTCAATAATGACATAGACGTTTTGTTTTTGGATATTGTTTGATTCTGAAAGAGACAACATAACTGATATGTCTCCCAGACAAAGCCCAACCTCTGTAACGCTTTTTTCATTGGGATACTTCCAGTCTATGTTAAATCCTAGCTGTGTGTAGAAATCTAATGCGCTGGAAATATCTAAAACATTAAGCGTTGGGATGAGCGTTTTTGCTTGCCAATCAGTCATGTCTGTCATTTTAAATTTTCTATTCCCTGCAGTAACTTTCGTAGAGTTTCTAGCCTTTTACCTTGTTGGTCGAGTGTCTTGTTGGCTGGGCTAGTTGTTTATCCCTTTGGATTTGTCGACCGCTTGATTCTATTCCCAAGGGTTATAAGAGCCGAAATTCCACAAGTTGCCTTCGGGATCTAAACATGAGTAGGCTCGGCCTCCATAGTCTTGGTCTTCAGGCTCAAGGACGATAGTAGCACCTGCTTCAAGCGCTCTTGCGTAGTGTGAATCGACATCCGAAACTATGATATAGGGGCTCTGTGTACCGACACCGCCGACAGCCCTTGGTGTTTTTTGAACGTTATCAAACTCGCTATCTCTTACAGAACCAAGCATGACCATTCCATTTCCAAACGTGAGTTGGGCATGCACGATTTGCCCTGTTTCGTCTTCAACAACCAAGTGTTTTTTAAAGTCGAAGGCTTTGCAGAACCACTCAATGGCGGCCGCCGCGTCTTCGTACCTTAGTGTGGGGATGATAATACTCGACATGAACTTAATCCTCGATTTGTTGAATCTTGGTTTCGCCTAACCGCTAATTATTACGCGCTTGTCACTATATAGATACATTTTATCAAAATTTATACTGTGCTGAAATCGGCATGAGGCGGACAGCGTATTTTTCCGTGCGGGCTTTTTTTGTTCTGAGTTTTCGATTCAGCTATTTAAGATTAATATTAGGAGGTTTCCTTAAACGATTAAATAATTCCTGAAGTTTATCTTGATCCATTTTCGCAGTTGGATCCTTTCTAAGGGTATTCATATGTTCAGCGGTCAGTTTCATTAGTTCTGAAGCCATTTCTACTCCATCAAGCCCACCGATCACAAGTGGTATACCTCTATCATGTTTAACACGAGCTACTCCATCATAGAACTGAGTAGCACCACCTTCGCGCCCCTTACAATTATTTTTATTTATCCATGAAACCATGCACTTAGGTCCAATCGAAATGTCATTGAACAAAACTTCGGCCCCTGTACTAATTTGATAGTTAATGTTTGCCAGTTCATCAGCGACTGTCAGCCGGTTAACCTTTTCTCGATCACAAGCCCTCAATAGATAAATAAGTCTATCGAGTTTTATATTTAATCTACTCAAGTAGTTAACCCCACTTCCGATGGCGTTTACCCTACATGGGGGCCAAAACGACTTTCCGATTTTCTTTCTATACCACTTCAAATTTAGTGTTCGTCCACTAATGGCATTAACATATTCTATTCCATATAGTTTTATCTGGTTCTCATCGATCGCATTAATCAAAGTAACGTGATTCTCAATCCCTACCATATGTTTTTTAAACTCTTGATTCATTGCATTAGTTAACAGTATTAGCGAGTTTAACAAAGAGATTTGTTGGTCGTTTCTTCCTTTTAAAACTTCTTTCATCCATTCAGATGGTTCCGTTTTATGGCGACTTGTAGCACCTAGGCCAGCATAACCAAAAATAGCCTGTTTATAATGAAACAGTTTGCAAGCCTCATCAGTTACAACCTTTTTATTTGCAGTTGAGAGCCGTCTATCTGCTGCCATCCAAATTGTTTTATGGTTATGTACTGCGATAATTAATGTCATATATTACTCTCTCAGAAAAAACATATAGACAGTTCAAACAAGAACTATTTTTTTATTAGCAAATTAAGTAGGCACTTGTTTATAATCAAAAACCTGACTTTATGTCCGCTTCAAGAATAAACTAGAGATTATTACTTTCATCTTGTATAAAAACCGAAAACAAAAAAACATTAATTTAAGTTTTGTATAAACCACTCAAATAAACCGCACCGCATAAACCGGCGGTAAATAATTGCTCAAACACTGCCAACTATCCCCCTGATTACTACTGATCCAAACATTACCTGTAGTTGACCCCATCAATAATTGATCTCCAGAGGCACTGATATCGAGCGCGTGACGAAATACCAGATCGTAACTGGCTTGCTGCGGCAATCCTTCTGTTAACTGCTCAAAAGTTTTACCGCCATCGCTAGTTCGCGTGACGACTAATCGACCGTCAACAGGAATTCGACTTTCATCTTTTATGCCGGGCACAAACCAGGCTTTATTCGCATCATGAGGATGAACAACCGTCGCAAAACCAAATGTAGACGGCGATACATCCTTAAACTCATTCCAATGTTGCGTATTGTCTGTTGAGTTAAAAATACCATTATGATGCTGCACCCAAAACGTATCGGGATTTGACACGCACTGCACCATGCGGTGAGGATCTTGAATGACCGGGTCGAAGGCTTGTTCTGGTGGCATGTAGGCCGCTCGCATTCCTTCGGATTGGTTCTGCCAGCTTTCGCCGCTGTCTTGCGTTACCCAAACCCCGGCGCAGGAAACCGCAACTTTGACCTGTTTCGTATCGCGTGGGTCGACACAAATCGAATGAATACCAGCATGGTCAAATCCGCCGCCAAACCATTCTTGTTCTTGTTTGAATTGCCATAGGGGCTGATTTAATGTCCAGCTTTTCCCGCCGTCATCAGAATAGAATAATCCGCCCGGAATGGTACCGGCCCATAGTTTATCGGGATTACCGGGTTCAGCGAATTCTAGTGACCAGATAAGTTCAAGCGAATCGCCTTTTTCTTTATCTTCAGTTTCGGGGTAGTTGGGCGCGGAAACTTCTTGCCAGGATTTTCCTGCATCTGGCGAGCGGTGTAACTTCACGCCAAAGTGGCCAAGGTCAAGCGCGGCATACCATACCTGATTGGCCGAATCAGTCAGGACCATAGAGACAGGGTCACCAATAAATCCAACTTCGCTAATCTGGTGATCTTCACTGAGTTTAAACAAGCCCTTGCGAGTCGCTATTAACGCCAAAGTTTTCATGGTTCCTATCCTTTTAAAATGGGTTATCCACCTGACAAGGCTTGCAATATATAAATCTCAGAATCAGGCCTTACCGGATCGGTTAAGTGAATTCGGTCTTGAATCAGTTGGTTGTCGATGGAAATAAGAATATGTTTACGAACGCGAAACTGGTCATCAACAATGTAAGATTTGAGTTGTTGATTGTCGCGGAATACGACGGTCAAGACATCGTGCAGGTTGTCGCCGTCGACGTTTTGCGGCGGACAGTCAAGATGACGTTTAAGATTGTCAGTGAAATTAACTGTAGGCAATTGTTTGTCCCTTAAATTGACCACCAACGAGTGGTACTTATCTTAACTGATCATTTGCCGGGTTGTCATCTTGATAGCTCGAATTCAACCGGCACACTCATCGAACGGCCCTCGGTTTTTACATAAGCCAGTATTTTTCGATGAACAAAGTGTTGACCCGTTACCTTCGCTTGTTATGATTATGACTGGCAAAAAATATTGAATATTATGCATCATATTTCCAATCAAATAGTCAACTGGCAATTACAGGCACTCAAAGCCAGAAATATTGATCTGACTTCAATTTATCAAAAGCTTGAAATTAGTGAAGTCGAGCTCGATCAAACAGGTCGACTATTATCGGCCGAGCAATTTGCCCACTTAATGCGGCTGGCTTTTGATCTGGTCGATGATGAAGCGGTGGGTTACACCCAAAAGCCGCTGCGGACAGGAACATTTAGAATGTTGTGCCACGCAACTATTGATTGCGATAATCTGCGCAGAGCATTGCTAAGAATGATCGATTTTTTCAGGCTCTTAAGCGATGAGTTTGATTGGTCGCTGACTGAACAGGGTGAAGAGGCTATTCTCACCTTTGACAACCAACCTAATGGAATTATCGACAACGGCTATTTTACGGCGTCTATGATGACCATTTTATGGCGCTGGGCCTCCTGGCTGATCGATACACCAATTTTATTAAGTCGCGTCTACTTTGATTTTGCTGACCAGAAAATTGCCGAAGATTTAACCGACATCTATCGAACCTCGGTATTTTTTGACCAGGCGAAAAGTCAGATGGTTTTACCCGCTCATTACCTGGAGCAACCCGTTAAACAGGACGCAGAGAGTCTGGTGCCGTTTTTGGCAAACTCGCCTGAGTGTTTATTGAGTCATTATCAATCAGATTCTAGCCTTTCCGTGCAAGTTAAACTTTACCTCGAACAACAAGAAGTGCTGGACACGGCGACGCTGGAAACTGTCGCTGAGCATTTTCAATTGAGTGGTCAAACGCTTGCCCGACGATTGCGCAAAGAAGGTCACCAATTTCTCGAACTGAAAGATAAAGTTCGTAAAAATAAAGCCATCAATTATTTAATTCGAACCGACATGGCGATAGCAGAAATTTCTCAGATGCTAGGATTTTCGGAAGATTCAGTCTTTTATCGCAATTTTAAAAAATGGACCGGTGTGACCCCAAATCAGTATCGTCAAAGTAGACAATCCTCGCCGATACCGCAGAATGATTGATTTAGTCAGTCTTCTGATGAATCTGGTCATTCAAACGCGTTAGTCTCTCGATTACATTAGATCTCATTATTTATTTGCCGAGATCAGACATGCCCACCGACGCCTTTATTTTTGACGCCATTCGCACGCCCAGAGGACGGGGAAAGCGCAATGGCAGCTTGCATGAAGTCAAACCCGTCACTTTGTTATCCAATTTATTGAACGAGTTAACGCAGCGAAATACCTTTGATACAGACGCGGTCGACGATATTGTGATGGGATGTGTCACACCGATAGGCGATCAGGGCGCTGATATTGCGAAAACCGCGGCATTGGTAGCGGGTTGGCACGAAAACGTGGCCGGTGTCACGCTTAATCGATTTTGTGCTTCAGGCTTAGAAGCGGTCAATATGGCCGCGATGAAAGTTCGCAGCGGCTGGGAGCAGCTCGTTGTGGCTGGAGGCATTGAGTCGATGTCACGCGTTCCCATGGGGAGTGATGGCGGTGCCTGGGCAATGGACCCAGAGACCAGTTTCACCACCGGGTTTATGCCTCAAGGTATCGGCGCTGATTTGATTGCGACATTGGACGGTTATAGCAGAACTGCGGTCGATGAGTTCGCCATTCAATCGCACAATAAAGCCGCCGCGGCCTGGCAGCGTGGCGCTTTTAACCGTTCGGTGATTCCCGTCAAAGATCGAAATGGCCGAGTGATTCTCGAAAGTGACGAAATGATTCGAACGGATTGTTCGCTTGAAACTTTGGCTAGCCTAAAACCCTCATTTGCTCAAATGGGCGCGATGGGTTTTGATGGCGTCGCGCGAGAAAAATACCACTGGATTGAACAAATAAACCACGTACACAGTCCAGGCAATTCCTCTGCCATTGTCGATGGTGCCGCCGCGATCCTGATCGGCAGTGAAATGATGGCCAGGCGGTTTGAGCTGACGCCAAGAGCACGAATTGTTTCCACCGCTCTCGTGGGGACCGATCCGACCATAATGCTGACAGGGCCAGCACCCGCGACAGAAAAAGCCTTAAAATTAGCCGGTCTTACTTTCGATGATATCGATCTGTTTGAAGTTAACGAGGCATTTGCATCGGTTGTGATGCGTTTTCAAAACGAACTCGAAGTCCCCTGGGAGAAAATTAACGTCAATGGCGGTGCCATCGCTATGGGACATCCGCTCGGCGCAACCGGGGCGATGATTCTCGCTACCCTTGTGGATGAATTAGAGGCGCGCAGTCTCAAACGAGGCCTGGCGACATTATGTATTGGTGGTGGCATGGGTATCGCCACAATCATCGAACGCGTTTAAGGGGACAATTATGAGCGTAATTCAATACCAGAAAGACCAAAACCAGATTGTTCACCTGATCCTCGATAAGCCGGATGCTAGCGCCAACTTAATGGATAAGACATTTGCCGAATCCTTTGCTGAGGTAGTAGAGCAATTAAGCAAAGATGAATATCTTGGCGTTATCATCCGTTCAGCAAAGTCGACGTTTTTTGCAGGTGGAGATTTAGACATGTTGTCACAAATAAACGATGACAACGCTGACGAACTTTTTACTATGACCGAGTCAATTAAAGCGTCTATGCGGCAACTTGAAGTACAAGGAAAGCCCATTGTAGCTTGTATCGCCGGCGCGGCTCTGGGCGGCGGTTGGGAAATCGCTTTGGCGTGCCATTTTCGCGTTGCTCTTAATACTCCCAAAATCAAACTGGGCTTGCCAGAAGTCACATTAGGCCTGCTGCCTGGCGCTGGTGGCATTACCCGCATGGTTCGCCATCTTGGACTCCAAAATGCCATGCCATACTTAGCCCAAGGCCGGCTTTTTAACCCAGTTGAAGCCAATGACATCGGATTGGTGGATAAATTAATCGACAGTGAAGCTGACTTGATTGGAGCGGCAACACAACTGATCCAAGCCAATACGGCGGTACAACAGCCTTGGGACATTGCGGGTTATAAACTCCCTGGCGGTGCGCCGTCGCATCCGAAAGTGGCGCAAATGATTTCAATCGCTCCTTCAATAATGCGACAACAAAGTAAAGGCGTTTATCCGGCTCCAGAGTCAATTCTGGCAGTCATGGTCGAAGGGGCGCAAGTTGACTTTGATACGGCGACACGAATTGAAACTCGCTATTTTGTTGAATTGGCGAAAGGAAAAATATCCAAAAATATGATCAACACTCTCTGGTTTCAACTCAACGAAATTAAAGCGTTTGCCGGACGACCGAAAGGTATTGAATCGAAAAGGGTTCAAAAAGTTGGCATTCTGGGCGCCGGAATGATGGGCGCAGGGATCGCTTATGCTTGCGCCATAAGAGGGATCTCTGTGGTCCTCAAAGATGTCACTATGGAAAATGCGGAGAAGGGTAAATCTTATAGCGAGCTGTTGCTGCAGAAGCGGATAGATAAAGGCCGCATGCTCGAGGAAAAAGCACAAGCCGTTTTGCAACTTATTCAACCAAGCATATCAGCAACAGACCTGAGTGATTGTGACCTGATTATTGAAGCGGTCTTTGAAAATCGTGAACTAAAAGCGCAAGTCACTAAAGAAGCTGAATTACAAATTGACAAGTCAGTTGTATTTGCATCGAACACTTCGACCTTACCGATAACGGGACTGGCAAAAGCATCGACGAGACCGCAACAGTTTATTGGCCTGCATTTCTTTTCACCGGTCGATAAAATGCAGCTCGTAGAAATTATTCGTGGACGGGAAACCAATGATGAAACATTAGCGCGATGCTATGATTTTGTGTTACAGATTGGAAAAACACCGATTGTCGTTAACGACTCCCGAGGTTTTTTTACATCACGTGTGTTTAGTACTTTTGTTAAGGAAGGCATCGCCATGCTCGCCGAAGGTATTAAACCCGCTTCAATTGAAAATGCGGCATTTTTGTCAGGGTTTCCTGTTGGGCCGCTCGCAGTTAGCGATGAAGTCACTTTGTCGCTAATGGCTAAAATTAAAAAACAGACAATTGCCGATCTGGCAGAAAAAGGGGAGAGTTATCCGTCGCATCCAGCAGAAGCTATTATTGATCGTATGTTGGAGTTAGAAAGAGCGGGAAAATCAACCGGCGGTGGTTTTTATGATTATCCGGAAAAAGGTAAAAAACAACTATGGCCAGGATTGGAAAAACACTTTGCAAGCTCAAATGAAATCTATACTGATCTACAAGAAATGAAAGATCGTTTGTTATTTGTTATGGCGATTGAGTCCGCGCGTTGTCTGCAAGAAAATGTACTGACCACAGCGCAAGACGCCAATGTTGGGTCGATTTTTGGGATTGGCTATCCCGCCTGGACGGGTGGTGTGATTCAATTTATCAATCAATATGGGTTAAGAGCCTTTGTTTTAAGAGCCAATGAATTATCGGAAAAATATGGTGAAAGGTTCACCCCACCAAACTTCCTTATTGAAAAAGCTGAAAGCGTCGAGAGGTTAGAATAATGATTCCACGAACAGTATATGACAGTGACTTAGAATTATTTCGGGATATGGTTGCTCGTTTTTTGGAGCAGGAAGCCGTTCCTTACCATGAGCAATGGGAAGAAGAAGGGCAAGTTTCCAGAGAGCTTTGGACAAAAGCCGGTGAACAAGGTTTTCTTTCGCCAACGGTTCCAGAAGCTTACGGCGGGGTTGGCGCAGATTTTCGTTACAATGCAATTGTTAATGAAGAAATCGCGCGATATGGCTTATCGGGAATTGGCTGGGGGCTTCATTCGGATATTGCCGTTCCTTATATCATTCGACTGGGTAACGAAGAACAAAAGCAAAAATATTTACCCGGTACCGTTAGTGGCGAAATTATCACGGCAATTGCGATGTCAGAACCGGCAGCCGGATCTGATCTCCAGGGCGTTAAAACGAATGCTGTTCGTGACGGTGACGAGTGGGTAATTAATGGCTCAAAAACCTTTATCACCAATGGACAAATGGCGGACTTGATTATTGTGGTGGCTAAAACAGATGCGTCTGCCGGAGCCAAGGGTATTAGCTTGTTTTTGGTAGAAGCGAATATGGCGGGGTTTAGCCGAGGAAAAAATTTAAAAAAAATCGGCATGAAAGCACAAGATACTTCAGAGCTGTTTTTTGACAATTTACGAGTACCGCATTCGGCACTGTTAGGAGAAGAGGGCATGGGGTTTGTTTATCTAATGCAAGAACTCCCGCAAGAAAGGCTATCAGTCGCCGTCAATGCGATAGCGAGTGCAGATTCTATTCTTAAGCAAACGATCGAATATGTTAAAGAAAGGAAAGCATTTGGAAAAGAAATTGCCGCATTTCAGAATACTCAGTTCAAACTGGCGGACGCTGCAACTGAAGTGGCGACAACGCAGGTTTTTGTCGATCGTTGCTTGGAACTCCATGTGGCGGGAAAATTAGATGCCGTTGCCGCAGCGCAAGCTAAATTGGTTGGGACCGAAGTTCAGAATCGCGTGATTGATGAATGTCTCCAGCTACATGGTGGTTATGGTTATATGTGGGAGTATCCGGTTGCGCGTGCCTGGGCTGACGCGAGAGTGCAAAAAATTTATGCGGGGACTAGTGAGGTGATGAAATTAATCATTGGTCGGGATCTTTTGAAAGACTAATGACTGCAATTACAGGTCCATTAAACGGTATTAAGATCCTCGATTTTTCGACGCTATTGCCTGGCCCTTATGCCACTATGATTCTGGCAGACATGGGGGCTGAGGTCATTCGAGTCGAGTCGCCGTCGCGTCCCGATATGTTGCGCGAAATGCCGCCCAAGTTCGATGAGCGTTCCTATGCTCATTTGATGATCAATCGGAATAAGCGCGCCTTAGCAATCGACCTCAAAAAAACAGAATCATCGGCGATTATTAAAAAGCTGGTAAAAGAGTGTGACCTTGTGCTGGAGCAATTTCGTCCCGGCGTTATGAAAAAATTAGGTCTTGATTATGAGTCGCTAAAAGCCGAAAACCCAACATTGATTTATTGCACCATAACGGGTTATGGTCAGACTGGTCCAATGAAAGATAGAGCCGGTCACGATATTAACTATTTAGCCTTGAGCGGACTGGCCAGTTATAGCGGTCGCCAAGATACCGGCCCTGTTTTAAGCGCGACTCAAATCGCGGATATAGCTGGGGGATCACATCACGCGGTGATGGCCATTCAAGCGGCACTCATTGAAAAAAGTAAAACCGGCAAAGGGCAGTTATTAGATATCAGCATGAGTGATTGCGCATTTGCGTTAAATACGCTTTTCGGCGCATCGGCATTGTCCAGTGACATTAATCCCGGCCTTGGGCAGGAAATTCTCAACGGTGGATTATTTTATGATTATTATCGCACTTCGGATAATCGTTATCTTTCCGTTGGCGGGTTAGAGCCGCAGTTTGTGATGGGATTTTTTCTAGCCATTGGGCACCCCGAGTGGGCGCAACGAGCGGCCGAACCTGCGGGAAAACAGCAAGCACTTAAAGCAGATATTGCGGCCGTAATTTCTGCTAAATCTTTGGCTGACTGGCAAGCGATATTTGCCAAGCTAGACGTTTGTGTTGAGCCGGTATTAAGTGTTCGTGAAGCGGCTGAGTTACCTCAGTTTAAAGCGCGAAAAATGATCGTTGAGCTAGAATTAGGCAACAATCACCGCGTTCGACAGATAGCGCCGCCTATCAAGTTTCAGGACAATACCGACAATCACAAGGTTGGTGCCAAATTAGGGGCGGATTCGCTCGCTATTTTAAGAGAATCTGGTTTTGATGAGATAGAAATAAAAAGATTCCAGAAACTCAATGTCGTTATTCAATCGTAACTTAACCAGAGTCAACAACAGGTTTGTCATGGACAAAAATTTAGCAGAAACGGTTTTTTTTGATTTTAGTCATCCCGTTATTCAAGACTTTGCCAAGCATGTAACGGGCGACTCTGTAAAAGAAAAAGCGGTTTCTATTTATTATCTGGTTAGAGATTCTATTCGCTATAATCCTTATTCCGTTAAACACGGCATCAAAAGTCTTAAAGCCAGTCACGGGCTTGAGCTTGGTGAAACCTACTGTATCCCTAAAGCGGGGTTGATGGTTGCGCTGTGTCGGTATTTTAAAATTCCGGCAAGATTAGGCCTGGCTGACGTACGAAACCATATTTCCAGTGATAAGTTTATTGAAATGATTGGGACCGACTATTTTGCGATGCATGGATACGCGGAAGTATCTTTGGGGGATAAATGGATAAAGACAACGCCAGTTTTTAATAAAGAGCTGTGTGAGAAATTTAACGTAGAGCCACTTGACTGGGATGGTGAGACCGACGCTATCTTTCAGGAGTTTACCAAAGATGGTAAAAAGCATATGGAATATTTAGTAGACCATGGAACCTTTGATGATGTACCGGTTGAGTTTATCCTGATGAACTTTAAGAAACACTATCCGAAATTATTTAAAAACGGATTAAATTCGATAAGTGGCGAGTCGTTGGAAAAAGACGCTTAGTATCTTTATAGTGCTGCTCGGCAGGTTTAGCGCAGCCAGGGGCTAGAACAGAGCCTTCTGATGTATGGAAAATTACAGGCGGCTATTTATAGACGGCTATTTACAGACTGCTATTTACAGACTGCTATTTACAGACTGCTATTTACAGACGGCTATTTACAGACGGCTATTTACAGACGGCTATTTACAGTCAGTCGCGCTTGGATAAAAGTCTCATAGCGAATCATCAGTTTGACCGATGAAAGAAAAAGTGATGATTCGCTTTCAATTGTCCTTAAGTTACCGAAAAAAGCTTTAGGTCTTTGGTTAATTTAAAAGCACCTCATTGCTAATTGTCAACGAACTCGATAGTGCCAAATTCTTCGAGAATTGCGCCCGACGAGGTAATGAGTTTCACACCTGCACTCGCATCTACTGCTACAACCGGCGAATTATTGACGCGGATCAGAAAACTACCATCTGTTTCAATGGTCGCCGTTGCAATGAAAGTTTCTGCGCCACCTTCTAATAAAAAGGCATCAACACTTTCAGCCGGGTCATTGGCTCCGCGGTCACCCCAAAATCGCCACGCACCTCTTTCTTCGCTAAATGCTACTCGGGTCAATGTCGGGGGATCAAATAGTGCAAGCAGGGAGTCACAATTGACAGTGGTTCCATCATCGGCGACATAATTCAAACCGTCACCATTATCCGAGTCGTTTAACGTTATATCAGGGTCGGCGTCTTCATCGTCAATCCATAATGTTAAGCTTGGATGGGCGTAAGGCCCCGAACCTTCACAAATTTGCGGGTCGACCATTTCTGTCATCATGGTAATGACATTGTTGATGTCTTGGTTTAGTGGGTCGATGATTGGATTGATAGTTGTTTCCGCTGTAACGGCGTTGCCATTACAAAAATCGGGGTCGGAATCTATACCTCTGCAACCGCCGTTGATGTAAAAGTCGACAACGTCATCCAACGCCCCGGCTTTACCGTTATGAAAAAACGGTGCAGTAAGAGGCAAGTTCAGTAAGTGCGAGGTTTTAAATAAGCCGATATTTGGTGAGCCAATGTTGCCATCGGTTACGCCGGGTGAGCCTTTGATTAATTCGACGCCGATATTTACAAATGAATTTTGACTGTTTTGCCCGCCTAGCATCGCCGAGCTTTTGCCTTCCGCATGACAAAAATCGCAGCCCAGGTTATTCATAGACGTTAACTCATCTTCTGTAGGCACTCGCCCGCTATAGGTCAGTGTTTGTTCATAGGCTTGAATAGCGAGTCCAAAAAACAGGGCAAAATTTTGTTCGGTCAAGGTTGGTTGTGGGGCGAGATTGTTAGGATCTCCGCTACGGATAGGCGCAACAGTGGTAATGATTTCGTCACCGACAAATCGTGCATCAAATGCCGCGGCGATTAATTCTGCGTAAGTCGTTGTTTGCACGTCACTCGCGACCGCGCCCGACTGAAGCGCCAGCGGCACAACGCGTAACAGTTTATAACCAATTTCGGGAAAGGTTCTTCCGGCGCAAGCCATTTCGACGCTGCTATTTGCGGGCGGAAGAGATTGTGAAGCTTGAGAGGAATCAAAATATGCAACATCCACAGGATTAATGACACCCTCGCTATCACGTTCAAAAATACCATTGGTCACTGAGCCGGTTGAGTCGACGCCATTAAAAATGTTGTTGGCGCGACCATCACCGAAATTATGAACGTTCTGAGACTCTATTGCCGGTGGCGCTTGCACTCCCGTTCGAAGCCAACCACCGATAACATTGCAGTTATCGATTGCCTGGCAGCTTGTGCCGTCACAATCGAGCGAATTAAATGCGGCAAACTTCACCCCTAGTGAAGTAATACTGTCATTGGCGAGCTTACCTGTCTCGATGCGCATTGGATGACTATCGGTTCCTGCCTGGTAGTGACAACTGGCGCAGGCCATTTGCGCGCCGTTTCCACCGCCCAGTTGCTGGTCCCAAAAAAGCGCGCGGCCCAGGCGAATTGCCGCAGATTGGTCAATAATAATGGTCGACGGAGCGACCGGAGTCGGAGGCTCGTCATGAGCGTTGAGCGGGAAGTTAAAAGCGGTTAAAAATAAACTAAATAACAACAACCGTTTTTCACGGAAAAAAGCATTCATTGGTTTGCTCCTTAGTATCCTTACTAAATTTGCAATAACAGCATGACTGATAGCATAAATAAACTGAGTTAAATCGATATGGCTAACAGCGACTATCGCTTTACGGTTAATTCAAGATGAATTGATAACTCGCAAGTACGGCTGAACTTGCGCTTGAGAATGATTCGAGGTGGGGTGATGCAGCTTCAGGTTATGATTTTGTTGTGCTATCCCTGCCAACAGCTATCATTATTCGTTAATGCTAAAAAAATAGCCAGAGCTGTTGAGATTTTTATTTTATATCAGCCCCGGTCTAGATATCGGGATCGAATAAACAGGAGGCTTCGCTGAGCCGAAGTAACGGCTACTGTAAACCGTATTGTTTATTCTGAGGTGTTTATTGCGCTACTGGCGTTGTTCGATGATTCGTCCATGTATCAAGAAGATACCAATGACTTTCAAATGCAAAACTTAAAACGCTTCTCTTTCACGCATAAAGCTTGCAAATCGCGGGACACCTTTTTTGGTTGTCCCTCTGAAACGATAGGTGATTTGGGAACCAATTTGGGGTGGCTGCTGGCGCTCTTTGAGACTAAATCCTGTGCCTATTTTAAACCTGAGACCATCCGCACGTTCTACGAGTAAAGACCCCATTAATCCATCAAATTGACCTTTGCCTGGAATGTATGCGACGACCCTAGCCTCTTCGTCTTGGTAACTTTTTACCTTTTGTAAATCCTGGCTGCGACGTGCCTGATAAAACGATTTTTTTCGGTGAAGCATTAATCCCTCACCACCGATTGCATCAAGGCATTTTAACGCATGGTCAAGTTGCGCTTTATTATTGATTTCAAATTGTTGTACTAATTCGACGTGGCGCTCTCCAATTTTATGCGTCATTGCTTTGAGGTCTTCGTAGCGCTCGTCAAAAGGCTTAAGGCTGGCTGGCAGGTCGAAAACCATAAACTTCACCCGTCGCCATTCGCTGTCTATAGGCTCGTACTTTCGAACGACACTGCTTACTTGTTCAAATTCTCCCCTTGCAATCCACAGCTCGCCATCGAGAGCGGTATCGGGCAAATTTGAGGTAAACCACGCTGGGGCATTAATCTGGTTGCCAAGACGGGTCACCAGTTGGTTGCCATTCCAATAAGCTCTGATTCCATCAAGTTTTTCGCTTACGTAGAATTCGGTGAGATCGGTCGTCTGTTCATAGACCTTAGCCAGTTGCAATTTAGGCGCCTCTAACTGGGCTGCTTGCAGGGCATAGCTTGAACAAGACAGTAATGTGAATGACAGTGGCAGTATCAGTCGTCGCATGATTTCGTTCCTTGAAAACAATTAAGAATCTATTTTAATCGACAGACTGTATGACTGGTATCAGCATTGGTTGAAATTGATGTGAGATTTTGTCCACTTTGGTTGTAAGCCGACGGAGATTGGGTTGAGAAAAGGGTAATTAAGGGGGCATCCTCAAAAACTCAGCGTAGATTTCGAGAGCCACGGTATCGCCCACCAACGGAATATATTCGTCCATACCAAAATCTGACCGTTTGATTGTACCGTTAGCGGAAAAACCCAAAGTATAGTATCCAGTTAGCAAGTTGTAAGCACCGCCATGAAAAATGGCTTCGAGTTGAATCGGTTTTGTAACGCCTAGAAGCGTTAACTGCGCATTAAATATAAACTGATTTGAAGTCTCGGAAGGCGTTACTGAAAGGGTTTCTAATCTCGCCTCAGGAAACTTATCTGAATTCAACCAGGTCCCTTCACGCAAGCTTTCTTCCAGCTCAGAATTGTTGACATCGATGCTGGCGGTTTTCACTAAAGCCTGAAGATTGATTGAGGAAATATTTTCTGGATCGAAATTAAGACTCGCGTCCATTTCATTAAAACGACCGACGAATGTCGACAACTGCAAATGTTGGATTTTAAACAATACCGTCGTGTGAGACGTATCGAGTTTGTATTGCCCCTTTTTTAATGCGTCGACTTTCTTTTCAACATTTGGAGTGAGTAAATAGGTACAACTGGCAAGACAAAGAATACTTAATCCGAATAAGCTTTTTATTTTTTTCATCATATCAATCATTTTGGTAGGTCTGACAGTTGGCTGAGTGGAAATCTCTGCCATGATTCGCGAAATAATTTTAAGACGCCGGTTTACTAAGCTAGAACAGAATGAGAAATAATTCAATAGCTTTGAAAGACAATGTTTTGGGTTGACTGTTGACGTTTCAAAGAACGTATGGCTCGCTCACCGAGAATGCTGAAATCGCTAAGCGGATTGAAGTAATCCCTATCTGTCTGCAAAACTTTAAAATCGCTTACATATACGGAAAAATATAATTCAAAAATGACCGTGATTTAAAAAAATTGCGACGCAAGGCGGTCTAAAATTCGAATTGTTTCTGAATAAAGCCTGTGCACTGCGATGGTTGAGCGAGTCTTTTAATTTACCTGAGTAGCTATAAAGTGGCCTGCTTCATGTTTTTGATAAACTCACCGAGCGTTTTTATCAAAGCCGCGGTATTCTGGTGATGTTGTTGAATAATTTTTACAACCGCCGATCCGCTGATGGCACCATCCGCGCCTGACTTTATCGCCTGTCGTACCTGCTCAGGTGAAGATATACCAAACCCCAGCAAGCCCGGCGGGGCATTAAAAGATTTCAGATTATTAATCAGCCCTTCAACGGGCATTTTAGCTTCTACCTCAGTGCCAGTCACACCTGCGCGACTTAACAGATAGGTATATCCCCTGCTTTTTTCTGCCACCTGTTGTAAGGTGTTCAGACTGGCATTCGGAGTCGCGATAAATATTGGTTGAATATTATTCTCGGTCGCAGCAGCAATGAATCGGTCACTTTCAACAATTGGAACATCGGCTACCAAGACTGAATCCACACCGGCTTTCGCCGCTTTTTGGTAGAAACTCTGAAGCGAATTTCCAACCACCAGGTTGGAATAGACGAGCAAACCGATTGGCGTCTCTGGGTAGTCACGACGTATTGAAGCGATTAAGTCAAAGCACTTACTTACGGTAGCACCATTTTCTAACGCGCGGATAGCTGCGGCTTGAATGACTGGACCGTCTGCTATGGGATCAGAAAATGGAATACCAAGTTCTAAGGCATCGGCGCCATTGTCGATCAAGGTCGTGATAATTTGATAGCTCAATTCCAATGTCGGGTCGCCAAGCATCACGAAAGGGACAAAAGCGCCCTGGTGTTTGCTTTTGAGGCTTGAAAAACAATTTTCGTATCGTTGTGTCATTGTTGATTCCTAAATTTACATTCCGTCTGATTTTAGTTGTTTATAGCGTGCATATGGCCGGACTAGTGGATGTCTATTGGTCGAGAATAGCTCTTACATGGGCAAGATCTTTGTCGCCGCGCCCGGAAAGATTAACCACAATTATTGTGTTTTCTGGCACGGTTTCGGCCAGCTTAATTGCGTAAGCCACAGCGTGCGACGATTCAAGCGCAGGAATAATACCTTCACTTCTAGAAAGTTTTTGAAAAGCTGCGAGTGCTTCTTCATCGGTTGCTGACTCGTATTGAACCCGACCAATTGTTTTTAAATAAGCGTGTTGAGGGCCTACAGCCGGGTAATCTAGGCCTGCAGAAACGGAATAAGATTCTTCAATCTGACCATCCTCATTTTGCATAACATAAGTATGCGATCCATGGAGAATGCCGAGCTTGCCTTTTGTGAGAGTTGCGCCGTGCGCGTTGGTCTCAAGCCCTTTTCCTGCTGGTTCTACGCCAACCAGTTTTACATCCGGTTTATCAATGAGATCGGCAAAAAGACCAATGGCATTCGAACCGCCGCCGACACAAGCGATGGCATAATCTGGTAGACGGCCTTCAGCTTCTAGGATTTGCGAATGCACTTCTTCGCCAATCATTTTGTGAAATTCTCTGACCATGGTGGGGAAAGGGTGAGGGCCTGCCGCTGTTCCTAGCAGATAATGTGCTGTTTCATAAGTAGCGCTCCAGTCCCTTAACGCCTCGTTTACTGCGTCTTTAAGGGTACCGCTGCCTGCCGAGACGGGGATGACTTGTGCGCCCATCAGTTCCATTCTGAATACGTTAGGTTGTTGACGTCGACAATCGACTTCACCCATATAGATTCGACATTTTAATCCTAACAGGGCACATGCGATGGCAGTCGCGACACCGTGTTGACCGGCACCGGTTTCAGCGATGATTTCCGTTTTTCCCATTCTTTTAGCGAGTAGCGCCTGACCCAAAACCTGGTTGGTTTTATGGGCGCCGCCATGGAGTAAATCTTCGCGTTTAAGATAGATTTTGACTTTGTTATTCGGCGAAAGATTTTTTGTGAGCGTTAAAGGCGTGGGGCGACCCGCATAGTTTTTAAGCAAATCATTAAATTCTCTGAGAAAAGACTCGTCATCGACAGCTGCAACGAAAGCCTCTTCTAACTGCATTAACGCTGGGACCAATAGTTCCGGGACAAACATGCCGCCAAAGTCGCCAAAATATCTGTTAAGTTTTGTCATTACTTAAATCCTGAAATAATAAGGTTGTTGTAAATACTAAAGTCGGTTACAAGTGGCAATTCAAGCTCTTAGTTGTGCAAATATGGCGGCAATTTTTTGTGGGCTTTTTACGCCGGGTTCTGACTCAACGCCAGAGCTGAGGTCAATCGCAAACGTGTTTTGAGCGACTGCGCTTTTTATTGTGGACAGATTAATGCCTCCAGCCAAAATAACGTCGCTCGAATCAAGCTGATTTAAAATTTGCCAATCAAACGACTGGCCTGAACCACCAAACGCGTCGCCGCAATCTGCGTCTAACAGAAATCGATCAATGTTCTGGTTAGATGAGAGTTGAATCCCGGTGGTTGCTTTTTTGGCTTTCCATATTTGGGTGTCTTGCAGATTTTTTCGAAGTTGGTCAATATATTCATCCGACTCATCACCATGAAGCTGAACGGCAAAGAGTTTGAGCCCGCGAGCATAGGTAATGACGGTTTCGATATTCTCGTTAACAAAAACCCCCACGTATCTCAATGGCGCTTGCCTGGTTATCGTGTGCGCGGTTTCAAAACTGATATAGCGTTTTGACTTGGGATAAAAAATTAGCCCCGCGTAATTGCCGCCATTTTTATCGACTTCTATCGCATCTTGCGGTTTCGTCAAGCCGCAGATTTTTACGTTTCCAAAAATTAAAGACTTGCAATGATGACGAATATCTTGCTGTCCCATAATAGAAGAGCCGACCAAAAAACCATCGACCAAAGTCGTCAGCCGCTTAACGTCCTGGTGGTCGCGAATACCCGATTCGGATATCACAATTCGATCATCGGGGATCTGGTTTGCGAGTTTTTCGGTTGTGGCCAGATCAACATTTAGACTGGTTAAGTCACGGTTGTTTATACCAATGATCTTTGCGTTGAGTGCAATGGCTCTTTGAAGTTCACTTTCGTTATGAACTTCCGTTAAAATATCCAGGTTAAGGCTTTCGGCGACCTGAGTTAGCCCTTTATAAGTTGCGTCATCGAGTACTGAAAGCATCAGTAAAATCGCATCGGCACCATAAAACCTCGCTTCATATATCTGATAGCTATCAATAAAGAAGTCTTTGCATAAAATGGGTTGTTTAGCCCGTGCGCTCGCCCGTTTCAGGTAAGCATGATTGCCTTGAAAATATTTATTGTCAGTTAGCACGGAAATTGCGCTGGCGTAGTCCTGGTATTGGTCGAGTATTTCATCCAGGTCAAAATTTTTGCGTATTAATCCTTTCGATGGAGATGCTTTTTTACATTCCAGGATAAAATCTGCACGGTTATGGCTCAGTGCTTTTTGCAAACTGCGGTCAGACGGGGTTAATTGAGCTTTAAAGTTGACGAGCGGCTGGCGTTGCTTGCGTAGGTTAACTTCCTCTCGCTTATGAGAGACAATCTCCGCCAAAATATTTCTAGACATGCGCAGGCTCCGTTTGGCTGTTATTTAACGGGTTAATTGTTGATTGGCTAATTTCAGCTAAGGCGAGAAGCTTGTCGAATGCTTTACCGCTTGAAATGATCATTTTAGCGTCAACGACGCCTTGCTTTAGGCTGTCACTCACGCCCGAGATATAAAGCAAAGCGCCTGCATTCGCAGCGACAGTATCGAGCACCGGTTGCTCGGCTTTTCCTTGCAAAACATCGACAAATATTTTGGCATTTTCTTCCGGTGACCCGCCAAAGAGGGCGTTCAGCGGCACAGAGTCAAGGCCAAAGTCTTGTGGTGACAAGGTGTACTCTTGAATGGTTCCGTTTTTAAGTTCCGCCACGTGAGTCTTTCCGGCCAGGGTAATTTCATCACAACCACAGCTATGGACTATCATCGCAGCCTTGCATCCTGACAACCTCAGGGATTCAGCAGCGGCGAAACAGTAATCTGGTGAATATACGCCCATCAACTGAAACTGAGGGTTTGCAGGGTTGATTAATGGCCCGAGCAAATTAAATATGGTGCGGGTGCTGAGTTGATTTCTAACCGGCATAACGTGGTTAACACCAGGGTGATAGAGTGGCGCAAATAAAAAAGATACACCGGTTTCGTCGAGACATCGTCTGGCGATTGCCGGCGACATGTCGATCTTGACGCCCAGATGTTCGAGAACGTCGGCCGAACCGCATTTACTGGATATTGAACGATTCCCATGCTTGACCATTTTTAAACCCTTGACCGCAGCAATAAATGATACCAGGGTCGAAATATTTAAAGTATGTTTACCGCTTCCGCCAGTGCCACAACTATCTGCGGTATCGTAGTTGGGTTTATCAAAGAAATTAGCGGCGTCTCGAAGCGCTTCGGCTGCGCCGGCGACTTCTTCGGCAGATTCACCTTTCATTTTTAGCGCCACTAAAAATGCCGCAATTGAAATCGGATCCTGTTCGCCATTTACAAACTGTTTAAACGCCGAAGCGGCCTCTGTTTTGCTGAGAGGTTGTCGTTGATAAAGTTTTTCATTGAGCGCTTTCATGGGGCTTTTTTGTTCCATAGTTTTTAAATCAAATAGGTAAACCGGCTATCTAAATTGACGCTGTCATTGGTCCTTCGGGTTTGGTTAACCAAGTTAAAGCTTGTTTAAGTAACTGACCGCCGAAAGTGGTTAAAATCGACTCTGGGTGAAACTGAAACCCCAGCACCTTTTGAGTTTTATGCGTTACCGCCATCACTTCGTCGTCAGTTCTCGCGATAACCTGAAGTTCTTCGGGTAAAAATTTCGCGACCAGTGAATGATATCGCGCCGCCTGAAAAGGAGAGGGTAGACCGCTAAATATCGGATGTGGCTCCGCGTAGATATCGTCGGCCTTACCATGAACAATTGCATTGGCCGAACCAATGGCCCCCCCGAATGACTGCACAATAGCCTGGTGTCCAAGGCAGATCCCTAAAATAGGCAACTGGCCTGAAAATCGTTTAATGATTTCTAAGGAAAATCCTGCTGAGTCAGGGTTTCCTGGACCGGGAGAAATGACGACCACTGTGTTTTTATTGGTTGAGCGTTGCTCGGTGAATATCGCATCAATCGGCGTGTCGTTTCTAAATATGACCACCTCAGCGCCGAGTAAGCGAAATTGGTTGACCAGGTTATAGGTAAAGGAATCGTAGTTATCTATCATGATAATCTGAAGATTATGAAACATGTGCTGACTCCTTTCTCGCAATGGCACAAATGTTATTGGCGTATTGGACCGCTCCAATCACCGCGGCCGCTTTGTTTTCAGTTTCCTGGGCTTCCATTAAGGGATCTGAGTCGAATACGATGCCAGCTCCTGCCTGGATGTAGGCTATACCGTTTTGGAAAAACGCTGAACGGATAACGATGCAGGTATCCATATCGCCTTTACCGTTCAGGTATCCGACGGCACCGCCATAACTCCCTCGACGTTTGCCTTCTACTTGACGAATCAGTTCGGTGGCTTTGAGTTTTGGCGCGCCAGTCAGCGTACCCATGTTCATGCAAGCCTGATAGGCGTGCAGGGCGTCCAAATCATCTCTGAGTTCACCTTGAACACATGACACCAGATGCATCACCTGAGAATATCGATCGACCGCCAACAGACGCGGTACATGAGTGGTACCCGGTTTTGCAATGCGAGAAATATCGTTGCGCGCCAGGTCGACCAACATCATATGCTCCGCTAATTCTTTTTGGTCGAGTTTAAGTTCCGCTTCAATTCGTGCGTCCAAATCCAGATCAATTTTACCAGTGGGTGATTTGCCGCGAGGTCTTGTGCCGGCGATGGGATAAAGCAGAACCTTATTGTCCTGGCTGGTGTATTTGAGGGCGCTTTCCGGCGATGCGCCAAATAGCGAAAATTTCTCATCCTGCATGTAAAACATATAAGGGCTTGGATTCGATATTTTTAATTGGCGATAGCTTTCAATGGGGGAAGTACATGGGAGTGAGAATGTTCTTGATGGAACGACCTGAAAGACATCGCCCTGAATGATATTCTGTTTAAGCTTTGAGACGGTCGTTTGATAGTTGCTGCTATCGATGTCGGTCGTAATTTCTGTTGCTACATCAAGAGAATCATAAGCATCTTCTTGCATATCTTGAGAAATTAAACCGTCGATTACGCTTTCAATTTTTTGAAAACTTCGTGAGAGTTCGAAATAGGTTTTTTCTTGCGATTTGCCCGAAAAGTGGTTGGCCATTAGACGTTGACTTCCGCTTAGGTGGTCGACCACTAACAGGGTTTCTGCTAGATAAAAAACAAAATCCGGGCAAGTATTGTCGCTGCTGGTAACTTGCGGCAGTTGTTCAAAACTGGCAATAAAATCAAAGGCGAATACACCGCATAAAAAAATCGCAAATTCACTATTGGTCTCAGGCGTAAAAATTTTTCTGATTAAGCGGAGAATCTCCACCGGAGAAGGCGCTTTCAATCTGCTGTCTTCATCCAGAAAATCATTTTCACGGGTAAATTCGAGCGTAATTGACTCGCGCTCAATACACAGCTGGACAAACTGACTGGGAATCAATTGTGAGCCGACAAAAGCAAGCGCATTTTCGCCATTGGTTGAAACCGCATCGATTTTTAGCTTTCGACCGTTGCATTCGATTCTCAGCGCGGCCGACAACATCAAGATACTTTTTAAATGAGCTTTCGATTCTATTTCGCTCGATTCAAGCAGCATGTTGTTTGACAACCTGAGCTGGCGACTTAATCCGTCGAACAATTCAACCGGTTCAAGTTGTGAGTCAATTGATTGGCTAATCGTTTTTACCCGGCCTGCGCTTGACGCTATGGTTTTATTAACGCTAGGGCTTGGCAACTGAGTTCCCAACATCAGGCTACACCTTGTCCTGCGATTTGCTTTCCGGCGGCTTGGATAAACGGCGTGATTTCTCGCATCAGTTTGGCGAAAGTCACTTCGTCGAGTGATTGAGCGCCGTCAGATAAAGCGATCTGTGGGTTGTAATGGGCTTCAACAATGACCCCATCAGCGCCACAGGCGACGGCCGCTTTAGCCATTGGACCGACCAATTCTCGAATTCCAGTACCGTGCGATGGATCGACTATAACCGGCAGGTGACTTTTGGTTTTAATGTAGGCTACGGCGTTTAAATCGAGTGTATTGCGGGTCGCGCGTTCAAATGTGCGGATACCACGCTCGCAGATTATGACCTTGTGGTTGCCTTCGTTATAAATATATTCAGCGGCAAGTAAAAGCTCTTCGATGGTTGCCGACATACCGCGTTTGAGAATGGTTGGCTTTTGACTTTGGCCAACTGCTTTCAGGAGTTTAAAATTTTGCATATTGCGAGCGCCAACTTGAAATGCATCGACATATTGTTCGAGCATCTCGACGTGAGCAGGGTCGATTATTTCGGTGACGCAAGGCAAACCGTATTCTTTGGAGGCTTCTTGCAGCAACTTTAATCCTTCTTCTTCTAATCCTTGGAAGCTGTAGGGAGACGTTCGAGGTTTGAAGGCGCCACCGCGCAATCCTACCGCGCCATACTTTTTGACCAGCTCGGCAGATTTAAATATCTGTTCACGGTTTTCGACAGCGCAAGGGCCAGCGATGACTGCGAATGAACCGCCGCCGATTGTGACATTGCCAAATTGAACCTGAGTATCGTGGCTTTGCAATTCGCGGCTAACCTGTTTGTAAGTGCTGAGTATGGGTTTGACATTTTCGACCATTGGATTAGCGGCGATGTTCAAGTTATTGAGTATCCGCTCGTCGCCGAGTGCACCGAGCACAATTCGCTCTGTGCCTGGCATATATAACGGCTTGAGTTTGACTGACTCAATCTGATTAAGAATCGCTCGCGCGTCTGCTTCCGTCGCTTCTGGTTTTAATACAATTATCATTTAGTTTTCCTCGTTTAATTCGTCAAATCAGTAAAAATTAGGCATAAAAAAACCCGCTAAAGAGCGGGTTTATAAGACACTGACATTTTATGCAGCAACGGTTACCCACTCAAATTGATTGAGTGCCACCACCACACAGTAGTATTGAATTGCAATGTCATCGGTAAATTAATCATGTTATCTCGTGTTGGTTGATTCTTGTTTTTAAAAAGGCATAAAAAAAGCCCGCTAGTTAGACTGTCGGGCTTTCGTATTCTGGTGCGAAAAACGCAGTTGCGCGAAACCCCTCTAAGTTGGCCAGTGCCACCACAGAGTATGTAGGTTCGATAATAAAGTTGCGTTTTGTCTTTTCATGGTGTGGACGTTAGCCGATAGGCCGTAAACTTGTCAAGCGTCAATTTTCAGATATTGCTAATTGTTATAGGCTGCGGCTTGTCGGGTAGGCAAGAGGTGGCCTGAAATGGGATAGCATAAAACCACGCAACATCTTGAAAATTGACTATATTTAAACAAAGCGCGAAGATAGCGCAGGTACCGGCCAGAGAGATAAGTGAGTATATTTTTCTGCTGGTAGTTAAATTGGTATAAAAATTGCCTTTGCTTTAGATAATACTAAACTTAAGGTAAATCCGACAAAAATCTGACATAGGAAAAAAGTTGTGAGTTCAGACGAAAATTTCATACCGAATAAAGATGGCGAAGATGATGCCGTTTTGCAATGGGTTACCTTCCGTTTATCCAATGAGACCTACGGTATTAACGTAATGCAAGTACAGGAAGTATTGCGTTTTACTGATATTGCGCCGGTGCCAGGAGCGCCGCCCTACGTGTTGGGCATCATTAACCTGCGCGGTAATGTGGTGACGGTCATCGATACTTGTCAGCGATTTGGGCTCCCTCCCATAGAAATCACTGACAATACTCGAATTGTAATTATTGAAACAAATCAACAGGTTATTGGTATATTGGTTGACGCGGTGGCGGAAGTTGTCTATCTCAAAGAATCGGAAATTGAATCGACCCCAAATGTCGGCAATGAAGAGTCAGCGAAATTTATTCAGGGAGTTTCCCATCGAGGAAACGAGTTACTCATTTTGGTTGATCTGAACAAATTGTTGGGCGAAGAAGAGTGGGATGAGCTCGACTTCCTGGATTATTAGCCAGTAAACGAAAATTAGGTGAACAAAACATGAGCGACTGGTTATTACTGAGTTTACATGACATTTCCCTGTTTAACTTGGGATTACTGGTCGTCGTATTGACTTTGCTGATCGCTACTGTCAATTTGAAGAAACAAAATCTAATGTTAAATCACGATCTGAACCGCCTCAGGCATGAAGTCCGTGCAATGAACAGTGGCCAATTGGGTATGGGGCGAACAATCAGTAAAGTGGTCGAAGAAATCGCTCATGTTGAACAGTGTCAGGCAGAAGTGGTGACCGCATCTGCCAGTGAAAAAACCTACCAACAAGCCGGCTTATTGCTTTCTCGCGGAGCCAGCATCGAAGAAGTGGTGCAATCTTGTGATATTGCACCAGCTGAAGCTGAATTGCTGGCAATTGTCCGTAATTCAGCCCCGAGCCACCGCAGTCAAACAGCGGCTTAACCGCGCTGTTAGCGTTTGGCTGTAATACCGAATCAAACCTGCTCGAAGATTTAGCGGCCAGACAACCGCTTTGGTCTATTACCGATCCCCTGGCGTCAGAAAAATCACTAAAATGGTCGTGAAAATTAAGCGCTGAAATTTCGCGTTTTTACTCAAACGAGTTTGGGAAAAGAGGACGATTACAGTGATATCTATCGCACGGATTTCGGCCAGTTATAAAGCGTTTTCTGCTTTCGTTACATAGTGTTACTGAATTATCCAGTTTAATTTCATCTATAATTCACGCAGTACTTGACCGTTTGCGTTTGAGGTCTCACACTTAGCGCTTTAATAAAAATCATTCAATTTAGGCCTGAATTCGCCGCGAACAGCCGATTTAAGCGAGATATTATGCAGCTTTTCGAGATACCAGATTTCTCTGTAATCGAACCTCTAACTCAACATTTTCGCGGGATAAAGCGCGGCATTGAAAAAGAAAGTTTACGCGTACAACCCGATGGGTATTTAGCTCAAACCCAACACCCCAAAGCGCTTGGTTCTACTCTCACTAACGCCTATATCACAACTGATTATTCAGAAGCTTTACCTGAATTTATCACCGAAGCGACTAGCGATCGCGCCGGACCGCTATCGCAACTGCGAGAAATTCACCAATTTGTCCATCAAAATATTGGTGATGAATTGTTGTGGGCAATGAGTATGCCATGTGTGATGGGGGAAGAGAAAAATATACCGATTGCTCGATATGGGTCATCAAACAGCGGTCAGATGAAAGAGATTTACCGAATTGGCCTTGGCCATCGGTACGGGCGTTTAATGCAAACTATATCAGGCGTGCATTATAATTTTTCATTGCCGGAATCTTTTTGGCAAGCACTACATCAACAAGCGCAATCCGATTTACCACTACAAGAATTTATTTCCGAAAAATATATGTGTTTAATTCGGAATTATTTGCGCTACTCCTGGTTGATTCCATTATTTTATGGCGCCAGCCCAGCGGTCTGTGAGAGCTTTCTTAAAAATAAAAACATTGATCTCGATGAACTTATTCCGGGGACGCGCTACGGCCGATATGCAACGTCATTAAGAATGAGCGATCTTGGCTACCAGAACAAAGTCCAAAGTCGTTTAAACGTTAGCTACAACTCTCTCAACGAATATATAGCCGGATTGGAAGATGCTATTTCAACTTCAGATCCGGTGTACGCTGAAATCGGCGTAAAAAAGAACGGCGAATACTTACAACTTAACGATAACATTCTGCAGATTGAAAATGAGTTTTATAGCAGTATCAGACCGAAACGGGTATCCCAGTCGGGTGAACGTCCGACTAAGGCGTTGCGCAATCGTGGCATTGAATACATTGAAATTCGAGCGTTGGATCTCAATCCATTTTCCGAAATTGGTCTAGAGCAAAGTCAAGTGGCATTTCTGGACGCTTTTTTATTAGCCTGTTTGTTTGCTGAGTCGGCACCAATCACGCAACGAGAAGCGGGAGAATACCAGGAAAATTTCCGTAGTGTGGTACGTAAAGGCCGCCATCCTGAATTGTGTCTAACCATTCGCAATAAATGTGAGCCGTTAAAGGAAGTCACCTGTGCATTGTTAGATCAAATTATGCCTTTTGCACATTGGCTGGATTCTGCTTATCAAACCTCTGAACACCGCCAGGTCATGGAGCAATTACGCGCTCAGGTGAGTGATTTAAGTACGACTTTTTCTGGTCGAATTGTCGCGGATATCGAAAAGAATCAACATGGATTTTTTGCCTACGCCATGGATTTATCGTTGAAGCAGAAAAACTATTTTCGAACACATCCGCTAGCAGGCCAGCGGTTGGCATTTTATCAACAAGAAGCTGCCGATTCTTTATTGAGAAAACAGCAGATTGAGGAAAATGACAAAATGAGTTTTGAAGACTTTTTAGCCAACTATTACCGGTAAGTTTTTAGTAATATTTCACTCGGAAAAGATAAAAAATAATAAAAAAACAGACTTTATGAAGCGAATAATACTGACAATAACAACAATGAGGTATTTCTAATGGAGCAAACCGCAACCTTAATCACTTTTATCTTCTATCTTATTATGATGATGGGGATAGGTGTTCATGCCTACAGACAAACTGCAAATCTGTCGGATTATATTTTGGGGGGAAGACGGTTAGGGCGATGGGTTACCGCGCTCAGCGCTGGCGCTTCTGATATGAGTGGTTGGTTATTGTTGGGGTTGCCGGGTGCCATTTATGCTGCCGGTCTTGGCGAAGCCTGGATTGGGCTTGGATTGATATTAGGAGCTTATGCAAACTGGAAAATTACGGCGCCTCGGTTACGGGTTTATACTCAGCATGTTGATAACGCACTAACGCTGCCAGATTTCTTTTCTAATCGATTTCGTGATGAAAGCAAATTGTTACGCATTGTTTCGGCAACAATTATCCTGGTGTTTTTTACCGTCTATGTCGCATCGGGCTTAACCGCTGGTGCCAAATTATTTGAAGCGTCTTTTGCAATGGATTATCACGTAGCGCTTTTTGTCGGTGGTCTGGTCATTATCAGCTACACATTTATTGGCGGATTTCTCGCGGTATCCTGGACCGATATGGTTCAGGGATTGTTAATGGCCGCAGCGCTCGTGGTAGCGCCGGTAGTCATGTTATATGAGCTGGGTGGGCTGCAGCAAACCATGGACATAGGTATCGCCATGGACGCCGCAAACGGCACCGTTAAATCTCAGTGGTTTGCCGGAAAAGGTGTAATGGAACATCTTTTTTCAGTGTCTTTTATTTCGTTAATGGCCTGGGGGCTCGGTTATTTTGGACAGCCACATTTACTGGCTCGTTTTATGGCCGCTAAAACGGTTCAGGAAGTCCACGGTGCGAGGCGCATCGCTATGAGCTGGATGGCAATCAGCATGGGCGGGTCAATTGCGGTCGGCCTGTTTGGAATCGCTTATTTTAATGACACTCCACAGGCGATGTTACTGATGGAAGACTCTGAACAAGTCTTTATTCTTGCCAGTAAAGTGTTGTTTAACCCCTGGGTTGCTGGTTTTTTACTGGCCGCCATATTGGCTGCCGTCATGAGTACCATTGATTCGCAATTGTTGGTTTCCTCGAGCGCGGTAACGGAAGACTTTTATCGCGGATTAATTAAACCTCATGCATCAGACAGAGAGCTGGTTCTGGTTGGCCGAATTGCAGTTTTGGTTGTCGCAGCAATTGCTTTAACCATTGCATTAGATAAGGATTCCAAAGTGCTGGGACTGGTCGCTAATGCCTGGGCTGGCTTTGGCGCTGCATTTGGGCCAGTGGTATTGTTATCGCTAGTTTGGCGAGGTATGACTCGTTGGGGCGCGCTCAGTGGTATGGTTGTTGGCGCACTCACCGTGATTTTATGGATTCAATTCAAAGCGGACCTTGGTGAATCCTTATCACAACTTTATGAAATGATTCCTGGCGTGGCGCTGGCTAGTTTATCGATTTTTCTGGTCAGTAAGTTTGGGCCTCAAAATGATGCCCGCGTTGGCGAAGATTTTGACCATGTACGATTGTCGTTAAAAGGTGAATTTTAGTGGCGGGATTGATTATCCGCAATGGTGTTGCTGACGATGTCGAGCTTATCCTCGATTTCATTATCAAGTTGGCCGAGTATGAAAAGCTGGCGCATGAAGTTGTTGCTACGACCGAGCAATTGGAGAAGGTGCTCTTCGGCGAAAAAGCCTATGCCGAAGTATTGATTGCTGAGCTGGCAGACAAACCCGTTGGGTTTGCATTGTATTTCTTTAATTTCTCTACTTTTCTGGCAAAGCCGGGTCTTTATCTGGAAGACTTATATGTCGTGCCAGAAGCGCGTGGCCAAAAAGTTGGTAAGTCTTTATTGATCCGACTGGCACAAATAGCGCTGGAAAAGGATTGCGGTCGATTTGAGTGGTGGGTACTGGACTGGAATCAATCGGCGATTGATTTTTATCGAAGCATCGGCGCTGTTGGAATGGATGAATGGACAGTGCAACGCGTTGATGGGCAGGCGTTAACGCATTTAGCCAATCTGTCGCTCTGATATTTTTACTGAGATTAAAAAAAATGGCGTCCCTTTGGACGCCATTTTTTATGTATTGGCGGAAAGTTAATGACCGCCAGCTTTTTTCGTTTCTAAAACGCAATGGTCATCTTTCCACTCACCCGACATAGCGGAGCATAGATCCTCAGTAGTGTGATGATTAATGAGTTTAGCTTCATAAAGCATCTCGGTTGCCGGTTCAAGCACAGTTAATACCATGACCAGACCCACTATACTCATGACGACCATATACGGAAATGCCATGATGACCATTTTAACGTAAGACAGTCGAATTAATGGCGCTAACGCTGAAGTTAACAGGAACAGAAATGCAGCTTGACCATTTGGGGTCGCAACGCTCGGGATATTCGTGCCAGTATTTATGGCAACTGCCAACATATCGAAAACATCACGAGTAATTGTGCCATCAATAACGGCTTTAGCTACTTCGTTAATATAGACCGTCGCGACAAACACATTATCGCTGATCATTGAAAGCAGGCCGTTGGCAATATAAAACATTGCGACCTGAGTATTTCCTTCCATTGCCAGAACATAATCTGTAATTGGCTTAAATAATTGTTGGTCGGCAATTACGCCAACGATAGCAAAAAAGACCGTCAGCAGCGCAGTGAAAGGGAGAGCCTCTTCAAAGGCATGACCAATCTGGTGTTCGTCACTGACACCACATAATGAAGTCGCCAGAACAATGACGCTTAATCCTATCAGACCAACATCTGCAAGATGTAAGCCCAGCGCAATAATTAACCAAACCCCGGTTAATGCTTGTGCTATCAGGGCAGCATTGTCGCGGGTTGTTCTCTCGCCAGCTTCATAGACTGCGTACTCTTCCATAACGTGGCGAACTTTCTCTGGCAATTTTTGACCATAGCCAAACCAGCCGGTGATTTCTAAGAAGGCCGCGGTGATTAAACCGGCGATAAGCACTGGAATAGTGATCGGCGACATTCTTAGAAAGAATTCGCCAAATTCCCAATTGGCTTTACTTGCTATTAGCAAATTTTGTGGTTCGCCAACCAGCGTGCAAACTCCGCCTAATGCGGTACCGACTGCCGCGTGCATGACCAGGCTGCGTAAAAACGACCGAAATGCGTCAAGATCTTCGCGGTGCAGTTCGTTAACTTCTTCATCAGTGCCATGGTCATGATCTGAGGTAAATACTTTTCCTGAGGCCACTTTGTGATATATGCCGTAAAACCCCACCGCAACAGCGATTACAACAGCGGTAACTGTTAGTGCATCGAGAAAGGCTGACAAAAACGCCGCAACAAATGAAAACAGAAGCGAGAGAATAATTTTTGAGCGGACGCCGAGCAATAGTTTTGTAAAAATAAATAGCAGGAGGCTTTTCATAAAGTAAATGCCCGCGACCATAAAAACTAACAATAGAATTACATCTAAGGCACCGACAACTTCATGCATGACGGTATCTGGAGAAGTTAGCCCGATAAATACCGCTTCAATCGCCAACAAACCACCAGGCAGCAGTGGGTAACACTTGAGTGCCATGGCTAGCGTAAAAATGAACTCTAGAATCAATAGCCAGCCGGCAATATAAGGGTCGACGACCATCGCAATAATTGGATTGATAATAAGAAAAGCAATAATAGTTAATTTATACCAATCTGGCGCATTGCCGAGAAAATTGGATACAAAAGCATGGGTGAGAGAACGACTCATGGCGTTTCCTTTTCGTAATTGGGTTTTTTAGAATTTTCGATAATTAGAAATTCTAGTCGTAAAGCGGGATTTTTCCTAGTTATTTACAGGATAATTTAAGAAAAAATGCTTAAAAATTAATCAGTTGACTCGGAAGAATGGCGATTAATCGCTCTCAGGGGGCTCTGGAGCAAGCAAATACCGAATAGGAATGTGCTTTTAATCAGTCTGTTAGATATTCTTCTTTGCCATAGACGCTCAAAACGCGTATCCTTGCAACTAATCAGACCAGTGACCACTGGCCAGTTAAAATCATAAAAATAAAAATACGAAATTTAATTTTGAGCTTGAATAAAAATTGAAATTGAGTAGTTTTCACGCTGTGAAGATATTAGACCCTCGAAATAGGAATAGCTGATGAGCAATCTGATAACAGCCAGAAGTCCGGCTGCCTTTGCCGAAGAATATATTGTTGACTCTATCTGGAACGGTAAATTTTCACCTGGCACCATTTTGCCTGCTGAAAGAGAACTCTCGGAATTAATTGGTGTCACTCGCACCACATTGCGCGAAGTCTTACAGCGATTGGCGCGAGATGGCTGGTTGACCATTCAGCATGGAAAGCCGACTCGGGTCAATAATATCTGGGAAACTGCAGGTTTGCATATTCTGGAAACTATCACCCGCCTAGATGACGCCGGTTCGCTCAAACTTGCTGATCAGTTACTCGATGTGCGTACTCAGTTTGGCAGCGTATATCTACGTTTTGCTATGAAAGAAAACGCCCAGAAAATGTCTGAAATTATGGCGTTGGTTACCGAAGTTGAGCAAACTGCGGAAGCTTATATTGAATTTGACTGGAGAGTGCAGCATGAATGCGCAGAACTCTCTGGCAATCCCGTTTATGTTTTGATGCTGAATGGATTCCGAAATATCTATTATCGAATTGGACGTTTTTATTTTGCCAAAGCCGAGACTAGAGCATTAGCAAAAGAATATTACCTTACCCTAAGCAAACTGGTTTTAGAGCATGACGTGAATATTCTCAATGAGGCCATTTGGGATTATGGCCGTAAAAGCGGAGAGCTTTGGAGCACCATGCGCGCCAATCTTACTTCGCTAAAAGAAATTGATAAGTAGGTATTAAACTTTATCCTTTGGCTCGCTGTTGGTCTGTGGACAGCGAGCAATCTCCACTTTCTCGCCGGATTCATCAAATGATTCCAGCCTGACATCAAAACCCCATAATCTGTAAAGATGTTTCAAAACCTCATCGGTGTTGTCTGCTAACGGGACCCGGTTATGGGGTGTGTATCTTAGCGTCAGAGAACGGTCGCCTTTGATATCAACATTATAAACTTCAATGTTGGGTTCATTCATGCTGAGGTTGTATTGTTCAGACAGCTTTTGGCGAATATGGCGATACCCGGGCTCATTGTGAATGGAAGCGACTTCCAGTTCGTTTTGATTATCGTCGTCAAGTATGGAGAAAAATTTAAAGTCTCTAATCAAGCGAGGCGACAAAAATTGCGCGACAAAGCTTTCGTCTTTAAAGTTTTTCATCGCAAATTCCAGCGTTTCACGCCACGGACTTCCAGCAAATTCAGGAAACCATTGTTTGTCTTCTTCGCTCGGATCTTCGCAAATGCGCCGGATGTCGGTCATCATGGCAAAACCCAGAGCGTAGGGATTGATACCGCTAAAGTAAGGGCTGTCAAAGCTAGGTTGCGCAACCACATTGGTGTGACTCTGCAAAAACTCGAGAATAAAACCATCGGTCACGTAGTTGCGGGTATACATTTCGTTGAGAATGGTATAGTGCCAAAAACAAGCCCAGCCTTCGTTCATGACCTGTGTTTGCCGTTGCGGATAAAAATACTGGCCTATTTTTCGGACAATTCGAACGATTTCTCGCTGCCAGGGTTCAATAAGCGGCGCATTTTTTTCGATAAAATATAAGATGTTTTCTTGAGGCTCAGAAGGAAAACGCGGCCGATTAGTGTGTTCTGTACTGCGTTCTTGCGCAGGAATCGTTCGCCACAATTCATTGACCTGTGATTGAAGAAACTCTTCGCGATCTTTCTGTCGCTGTTTTTCTTCCCGCATCGATATAGGGTAAGGACGCTTATAGCGATCGACGCCATAATTTTGCAGGGCATGACACGAGTCGAGAATGCTTTCGACTTTATCAACACCGTGTTGTTGCTCGCATTGAGAAATAAAATTTTTGGCAAAGACTAGATAGTCTATTATGGCTTCGGCATCCGTCCAGGTTTTAAACAGATAGTTTCCTTTAAAAAATGAATTATGTCCAAAACAGGCATGCGCCATGACAAGAGCCTGCATCATCATGCTGTTTTCTTCCATCAGGTAGGCTATGCAAGGATCAGAATTAATCACTATTTCGTAGGCCAGCCCCATACGACCGCGACGGTATGATTGCTCGTTGGAAATAAAGTGTTTGCCAAATGACCAATGATTGTAACCAATTGGCATGCCGACACTGGCATAGGCGTCGAGCATCTGTTCAGCGCTAATGACTTCTAATTGATTGGTATAGGTATCTAGCTCGAAATCCTCAGCTATTTCTGCAATGACATCATAGTATTGCTGAATAAGATCAAAGGTCCAGTCAGCACCGGTAGAGAGCGGTTTTTGCCGGGTTTGAGCTTTTGCCAAGAGAACCTCCTATCTCATTGCCTGTTTCTGAAAAAATTCTCTGAAAACAGGATAAATATCTTTTTGCTCTGCAATTTTCTGCATCGCAAAATTGTCGTGAGCTTCTTGTAGACGAACATATTCGTGCCACAGGTTTTGTGGTTCTCGTTGAGTTATTTCAACATAAGTGTAGTAACGAACTTGTTTAAGAATTTTGTCACTCAATAATTTATGACAAATTCTGGAGTCATCGTTCCAGTTGTCTCCATCCGACGCTTGTGCCGCATAAATATTCCAGTCGTCGGCGGGGTATCGGTCGTGGACAATTTCCAGCATTAATTTCAAAGCACTAGAGACTATCGTGCCGCCGGTTTCTTGTGAGTAGAAAAACTCCTGTTCGTCGACCTCTTTGGCTTGCGTGTGATGGCGAATATAAATGACGTCCACGTCTTTATAAGTTCGCTTTAAGAACATATACAAAAGGATAAAAAAGCGTTTCGCCATTTCCTTGGTTTGCTGGTCCATCGACCCGGAAACATCCATCAGACAAAACATAACCGCATTGGTTGTTGGCTGCGGCAATTTGTCAAAGTTTTTATAACGCAGATCATAAGAATCGAGATAGGGCACCCGTGATAAACGCAGTTTTAGTTCCTCTATTTCAGCCAGCAGCGCCTGTTTTTTCTCAACCGAGTCTGCACCACTGAGCGCTTCAATTTCGGCTTCTAACGCTTTAATTTCTTTTTTAAGCGGAGACTGGCTGGCTATTCTACGAGCGAGAGAACCTTTTAAGGAACGCACAATATCGATGTTCGATGGGGTTCCATCGGTATTAAAGCCCGAACGAATCGGTTTGTAGTTAATCAGCTTTTTGAGTTTGTTTTTTTTCAGGTTGGGCAGTTCGAGATCTTCAAACAAAATCTCCATATATTCATCGCTGGAAATTTCAAAGGCAAAATCATCTTCTCCTTCACCCTTGTCGCTAGCTCTTCGTCCGCCTTGTCCGCCACTACCGGGTGGTGGACGCTTAATTCGATCGCCTTGAGCAAACTCCTTGTTGCCAGGATAAATTCTTTCGCGGACGCCACCTTTACCACTACGAAAAGTCGGCTCAGTGATGTCTTTGGAGGGGATGCTGATATTTTCGTTCTGATCAATATCCGTCACGCCGCGCTGACTGATTTGTTTTGTGATCGCCTGTTTAATCTGTTTTCGATAGCGACGAATAAAGCGCTGTCGATTGACAGTACTTTTATTTTTCTGATTTAAACGGCGGTCAATTACTTGCATGGTTATTCCTTTCTAAGCCCGGTGGTATTCTCGTTACGCTAAGAAACCGCTGCTTTAGGATGATTTTCGAACTCGTAAATACCATTCGCAAAGCAATCGGACCTGTTTTTTGGTGTAACCTTTGTTCATCATTCGGTTAACAAAATCATCGTGTTTCTGGCTATCTTCAGCCGAAGATTTTGCATTGAATGAAATGACGGGTAGTAATTCTTCCGTATTTGAAAACATTTTTTTCTCAATAACGCTGCGCAATTTCTCGTAGCTAGTCCATTTAGGATTTTTGCCCTGATAGTTTGCTCGCGCCCGCAACACAAAGTTAACCACTTCATTACGAAAGTCTTTCGGATTAGAAATGCCAGCTGGTTTTTCAATTTTTTCTAACTCTTCATTAAGCGATGCTCGGTCGAAGTTTTCACCGGTTTCTGGATCTCTGAATTCCTGATCCTGGATCCAGAAGTCTGCATAGGTGACATACCTGTCAAAAATGTTTTGGCCATATTCAGAATAAGATTCCAGATAAGCCGTCTGAATTTCTTTGCCGATAAAATCGACATAATTGGGCACCAGAAATTCTTTAATATAGGCCAGGTAATTATCGTGGGTTTCTTGTGGAAACTGCTCTTTCTCTATTTGTTGTTCCAGCACATATAACAAGTGAACCGGGTTTGCGGCAATCTCTGTCTGGTCGTAGTTAAAAACACGAGATAAAATTTTGAACGCAAAACGTGTAGATAGGCCATTCATACCTTCATCGACACCTGCATAATCCCGATACTCCTGGTAAGATTTTGCTTTGGGGTCAGTGTCTTTCAAGCTCTCACCATCGTAGACTTTCATCTTCGAATAAATGCTGGAGTTTTCTGGTTTCGCAATTCGTGATAGCACGCTGAATTGAGCTAACATTTCAATAGTATTCGGCGTGCAAGGGGCGTTGTACAAAGAGGAGTTAGTCAACAATTTTTGATAGATTTTGACTTCTTCGCTGACTCTCAAGCAATAAGGGACTTTGACGATATATACCCTGTCTAAGAAGGCTTCATTATTTTTGTTGTTTCTAAAACTGGTCCATTCAGACTCGTTGGAGTGAGCCAGAATAATGCCCTGGAAAGGCATTGCAGACATGCCCTCTGTACCATTGAAATTACCTTCCTGGGTTGCCGTCAATAAAGGGTGGAGAACCTTGATAGGGGCCTTAAACATCTCGACAAATTCCATTAGTCCCTGGTTCGCCCGGCAAAGTGCGCCATCATAGGAGTAGGCATCGGGGTCGTTTTGAGCGAAGTTTTCCAGTTTTCGAATATCAACTTTGCCGACCAGTGCTGAGATATCCTGGTTGTTTTCGTCGCCGGGTTCGGTCTTGCAAATGGCGATGCGGTCAAGTACCGATGGCAATAGTTTTACGACCTTAAACTGCGAAATATCACCACCATATTCGTGCAGTCGTTTAACCGCCCAGGGGGACATAATGCTTCCCAGGTAACGTTTAGGGATGCCGTATTCTTTTTCCAGAATCTCGGCGTCTTCATCGGGATTAAATAGCCCGAGGGGAGATTCGAATACCGGCGAGTCCTTGAGCGCGTAAATTGGCATTTTTTCCATCAGGCTTTTCAGTTTTTCTGCCAGCGAAGATTTGCCGCCGCCTACCGGCCCCAATAAATAAAGGATCTGCTTCGTTTCTTCTAAACCTTGAGCAGCATGGGTGAAATAGGAAACAATCTGTTCTATGGAGTCTTCCATGCCGTAAAACTCTTTAAAGGCCGGATAGCGGGAAATGACCTTATTGGAAAATATGCGGCTTAAACGGGGATCTTTAGCGGTGTCAATTTTTTCCGGCTCGCCAATCGCATGCAACATGCGTTCGGCCGCATTGGCATAGACGGTGGGGTCTTTTTTACATAAATCCAGGTACTCTGAAAGGCTGTATTCTTCTTCTTGTTGGCTTTCATAGCGTTGTTGGTACTGATTAAAGATACTCATTACTGTCTCCACACTGTGAAAGTTGAGATTCCAACTTATTAAATGTTCTGTGCACCAAATTGAGACAGCTGGACCAGGGCTTCCAATGAGAAAGTCATAATGAGCTGCCCCACAAGGTATCCAGAAAAAGCCCTTATGAAAGAGGATTTTCTGGGCTTAACTTAAGCTTAGCTCTGTTCATAAAAAATTGCTGTATTAGATCAGATAATTTAACAATTTTTTTATCCTTAACTCACACAAAAGTTGGGCATTAAATAGATAACTCGCCCATTTAATTTAGTGTTATATTAATTTGAGTATTCATTTTTCATAAAACGGCTCAGATACTCGATTGGGATAAATGCGAAACAGCTGGCCAATTGCATTTTTGTGCATTGCCGCATAACAAACCGTGAGTAGAGATATCAAGCCCCCGTAAATTAGCGATTTGACTGATTTGCCGGAATTATCGTATTTAACTGGTCTGAACACTTGCTATTCGATACTGATTATGAGTAGGATTGGGGCTGGACCGGTGTGCTCCGATGAGCAGAGCCACTTTGTACAATAAACATAACGATAAGCAGCATTGTTACTCGAATAAGACAAAATCTGGATTAAGGGTGTAGAGCCTTTCGTTGCGCATGGTTTTGACTATTGGAACATACTGCATTCCAAATTTTCGCCTTGATTGGAGAGATACATGAAAAAGCTCGTTTTGGGACTAACCGTAGCTAGCCTGGTAGGCATATCCGGATGTGGAGATAGCCCGAAAGACCCAGCCATTCCAGAAGGAACCCTAGCTTCTGGCGGATCTGGTAGTACAGCACTGACTAGACCAATATTTAAGCCGGGTAATGGTGAATTACCGCTGCCGAATGACCTACTATTTAGTGGTACCTTAGACCTGACGCTAAATATACCGGTAGATGACCCGGCAGATTTTAGCGACCCAGCGGTTTCGTTGAGCGCATTGGACGGTTGGTCGTCAGTTGCGCCAATCGCCATTGGTTTTGAAAACAATGATGGCGTCGACCTGGATCCCGCGACTATTGTTCCGGGTGCCACTGTTCGCATGTGGCAAGTTAACACAGAACGTCCTGAAGCACTTCCCGGAACAGGCATTCCAGTTCCTACAGGGAAGGTCAATAGCATAATTCGTGAATTAACGCCGGGTGTTGATTATGTCGCCACCTATGCAGGTCCATTGACTGCTGCCGTTATTCCTTTACGTCCATTAGAGCAACAAGAAAGTTACATGATTGTGGTGACTGATGACGTGACCGATGCCAATGGTAATAAAGTGATTGCCGATGGCCAATATAACGTTTCTAAGCGCGAAGAGCCGATTCCAGCTGGATTACCGACTTCTGGGCTAGAGCCAGTTCGTGTTCTTGTCAACGCGATGGAAAGAGCGGCTAATAGTGCAGGCGTCAATAAAGATAAGATTGCGCTAAGCTTCCAATTTACCGTTCAATCGATGGGGCAAGTTGTCGCGGCAAATAAGGGGTTTTACATCGACTTTCCGCTGTCATTGGGCGCGACGCCTTATACGAGCTTTTCTAGTTTGATGACCGATACATCGCCATTTACAGGTCAGCCCAGTCTGGCAAACTTGTACAAAGGTGAAGTGGGATTAACTTATTTCCTCGGTGTCCCGCAAACGGCTAATGATCCTGCGATTGTGAGTACTTTCTTTACCGGGGCGGATAATATCCCTAATCCAGCATTTGACCCGGCGGATCCAAACTCACCACAGCTGATCCCTAATCCATTTGCTGGCGGATTTACTACTTACGCTAACCCATTAGTTGCGCCCCAAGGGGCAGAAATTGCACCTTTGATGGTATCGCTACCAAAAGATACCCCGTCTTGTAGCAAGCCTGCAGCGGGCTACCCGGTAATGATTTTCCAACACGGTATTACATCAAACCGAACAAATCTGATAGCAATCGCTGACGCGATGGCGCAGGCTTGTACCGCTGTTGTCGCCATGGATATGCCGCTACACGGTGTTGATGCAAATAACCCGGTACATCTCGGCTTACAGCTGGCAACTGGTGGTGCAATTGGCCTGTTTGAAGGTTATGCAGCTGGTGGCGTACGCGAAAGAACTTTTGGTATCGATTTGCTTGATAATGCTACGGGCGCTCCTGGACCAGACGGGACAGCTGACTCATCAGGCGCACATACCATCAATCTGACAAACCTCCAGGTATCACGTGATAACAACCGTCAAGCGGTGCTAGATTTGTTGGCGCTTGAAAAAGCTATCCCATTTATGGATGTGGACGGTGATATGGCACCTGATTTTGATATCAATAATGTTTCATTTATGGGGCATTCATGGGGGGGCATTGTCGGAAATATGTTCCTGGCACATTCAGACTATGTCAAAGTGGCTGTTATGGCTAACTCAGGTGGTAACCTGACCGGTATGATCGATGGTTCGCAAGTATTCGGTGACCCAGTAAAAGCTGGACTCGCAGCTCAGGGGATCGAAACCGGTTCGGCGGATTACCAGGCATTTTTATTTGCTGCCCAAACCGTACTTGATGATGGAGACGCGATTAACTCTAATGCAACCAATGTCTCTCGTCAGATCCCGACGTTATTGCTGCAAGTATTGAATGACAACACAGTACCAAATTTTGTTGCCACTTCACCTACTGCAGGTACGACGCCAATGGCTGCAATGCTAGGACTAACAACCGTTACGGCTACTGACCCCGGCGAAACTGTCGTTGGCAGTCGTTTGTTCTCGAAGCTCAATCAAGGGCTTCACTCTACAGTATTGAGTCCGCTAGATGCGACCGGCGCACCGACCTTGTTGCCGGTAACCGCAGAGATGCAAACGCACATTGTTTCTTTTGTAGCGAGCGGTGGACAGGCAATCACGGTTGTAGACCCGACTTTACTTGACTAACTACTAGTCAGTCCGTGTACAATGCCCCCGCTCCCGAGCGGGGGTTTTTGTTTTTATTGAATGTTAAATTGAGGTGATTTTTGGACTTTTTATCTGAATACGGGATGTTTCTCGCCCAGGCAGTCACTATTGTTGTTGCCATTTTGGTTGTAGTTGGCGCTGCAGCCAACGCTAGCCAAAGACATAAAAAACACCCAGAAGGGCATCTTGAAGTCATTAATCTTTCCGATGAAATCGAGGAAGTGACGGATGGATTATTGAAAGAAATTCTCAGCGGCGATGAATACAAAGAACTGCATAAAGAGAAAAAGAAGAAAGACAAAGCAGAACTAAAGGAAAAAAAGAAAGCGGAAAAAGCGGCAAAAAAAGCAGCTAAGAAAGACAAAGCAAAATCTGAATCAGTTCAAACAGTTAATGAAAATGACGAGGAGAAATCTGAGTCGACTGAGGCTGATCAGGAATCGAGCTCAGAGCATAAACCGCGTATTTTCGTCCTGAATTTTGACGGAGATGTAGAAGCTTCTGCCGTTGAAAACCTGCGAGAAGAAATCTCTGCCGTGGTTGGTGCGGCCGATGAAGGTGATAAAGTCTTATTAAGGTTAGAAAGCCCTGGCGGTATGGTCCATTCCTATGGCTTAGCAGCTTCACAGCTGACGCGACTTAAAGACGCTAAATTAGAATTGATAATCGCGGTCGATCAGGTTGCAGCTTCTGGCGGCTACATGATGGCGTGTGTCGCAGATAAAATTATTGCAGCGCCTTTTGCCGTTGTGGGTTCGATTGGCGTTGTCGCGGAAATTCCAAACTTCCACCGTTTGCTCAAGCATAATAAAGTGGATTATGAGCAGCATACCGCCGGTGAATACAAGCGAACACTAACCATGTTTGCCGAAAATACCGATGCAGCGCGTAAAAAATTCAAAGAAGAGCTGGAAGAAACCCATGTATTGTTTAAAGACTTTATCATCCAGAACCGTCCTGCGCTTTCAGTTGAGAAAGTTGCTACCGGTGAGCACTGGTACGGCACTAAAGCATTAGAGCTCGGGTTAATCGATAAAATTCAAACCAGCGATGATTTTATACTTCAAGCAGCTAAAGAGAGTGAAGTTTTTGAAATCAACTACGAAATTAAAAAGCCACTTTCAGAGCGATTATCTTTTTCTATTCAATCTGCGGTAGAAAAGGGCGTTATGGCGGTATGGCAAAAAAGTATCGAATCGCGGTTATTTAAAAGCTAATTACTATCGATAATATCGCAGAGATATATAGTTAAGCGATGGAAGCACAATTCTGGCTGGATAAATGGGAAAAACAGGAAACTGGTTTCCATTTATCCGCAATTCACCCCTTATTGCAAAAATTTTACGCGCGAGTTTTCAGACAAAAGCTAGGCGTTTTTGTGCCGTTGTGTGGAAAGACAAGCGACTTAACATTATTTGCCCAGAAAGGCAGCTATACTTTAGGGTGTGAGCTAAGTGACATAGCCGCGAGAGCTTTTTTTGACAGCGCAGGATTAAAGGCAACGGAGAGGACGTTCGAGAACTTTAAATCGTTTAAAGCAAATAACTTAGAGATTTTAGTTGGAGATTTTTTCGATTTACAACGGTCACAGGTAAAAAATTGTCCGACTATTTATGATAGAGCATCACTCATCGCCTTACCTTCATCAATGCGCGTGGCTTATGTCGCCAAATTAAAGTCACTGTTTAAGTCTGCCAGGATGTTGTTGATTACATTGCAGTATCCGCAAGCAGAAATGAAAGGACCACCGTTTAGCGTGCCACAAAGCGAAGTAGAGGACCTCTTTTCCTTTGCTTCTGTGACACCGCTATATGCGAAGAATATTTTGGAAAAAGAGCCCAAATTTGCCGCGCGAGGGTTAAGCGCTCTCGAAGAGTGTGTCTATATGATCGAATGGTCGAATTGACAAATTTTTACGATAAGCAATAGATTGAGATTCAGGCATGAAAACGATAAAGCCCTATGGTAGCTGGCAGTCTAGCTTAACAGCAGATATCCTGGCCAATAAAGGTCGTCGATATGGACATATGGCACTTGATAATGGGTCACTTTACTGGTTAGAAGTCAGGGCTTCGGAGAAAGGTCGTGGCGTACTGGTTCGAAGCAACGCGACCACTCGATGTGAAGAAGTGTTACCCAGTGATATTAGCGTTCGCACAAGAGTCCACGAATATGGTGGTGGGGATTTTACCGTCCATAATCAAATTATTTATTTCTCCAACGCGGCTGATAATCGTGTCTACCAATATGATGGCCAACTGAAACCGATCACCCCAGAAAATAGCGAATTAGAATACCGCTATGCAGATTTCTGTCTCAATCCCGAAGCCAATTTGTTAGTGGCCGTTCGAGAAACGCATCAAAGTGATAACGTTATTAATGAGCTGGTTGCTATTAATCTAGATAGCGATCAGATCACAGTCATCCATTCCGGTTTCGATTTTTATAGCTTTCCGCGAATTACTCAAGGAGGCCAACGCATTTGTTGGACCTGCTGGAATCAACCGGATATGCCCTGGGATGCCGCCGAACTCTGGGTCGCAGACCTCCATTCTGATGGAACCATAGATGCAGCTCACAAAGTGACTGGTGGTAATGATGTTTCGATTTTTCAACCCGAGTGGAGTGATGATGGTGTGCTTCACTATATTAGCGATGCCAGCGGCTGGACTAATCTTTATTCGCATCGAGATGGTGTTCTCAATGCTCTCGCACCTATCGATCGAGATTTTGGAACTCCGCAATGGATTTTTGGTCTGGGCACATACGTTATAAACCCTGACGGTACTTTATACGCGCTCGACTATGAAGAAGGTCAGCAGCAGCTGTGTCACATTGACCCGACGTCAGGCCATATTGAACCAGTGGCACTACCTTTTAAACATTTTGAAGGAGCGCTGCTTGGGGATAAAGATGCTTTGTATTTTTGCGCCGCCGGACCTGCTTCTGAGTCGGCCATGTACCGCTACGATATTAAAGAACAAAAGTATTATGCGCTTACCGAGGTTTCGCCATTTCCATTGCCGGCAGAAGATATCAGCGTCGCAAAACCAATCAGTTTTAGTTCGGAAAATGGTCGGGTTTGTCATGCGTTTTATTACGCCCCGAAAAGTAGCCGCTTTGAAGCGCCGGAGAATAGCTGTCCACCGCTTATAGTGATGAGTCATGGCGGTCCCACGGCTTTTAGCGATAACTCGCTGAATCCGAATATTCAATTTTGGACTAACCGCGGCTTTGCGGTAGTTGATGTGAATTATGGGGGAAGTACTGGATATGGCAAGCGTTATCGTGAATCTCTGTCAGGCCAATGGGGTATTGTCGACGTTGAAGACTGTATTGCTGCGGCTAATTATCTGGTCGCTGAAAAACTGGCAGATAAAGAAGCGTTACTGATTCGTGGTGGCAGTGCCGGCGGATACACAACACTTTGTGCGCTGACATTTCATAATGTTTTTGCCGCGGGAATGAGTCGTTATGGCGTTGCCGATTTAGAGTCGCTAGCCTCAGACAGTCATAAATTTGAAGCGCGTTATCTGGATAAAATGGTTGGGCCTTATCCTGAAAATAAAGCTTTGTATCAAGAACGTTCTCCGATTCATCATACCGACAAACTGTCATGCCCGATTCTTTTATTACAAGGTGAAGACGATAAAGTTGTACCGCCGAACCAGGCAGAGCTAATGGTGGCAGCTTTAGATCAAAAAGGAATCCCTTATGGGTATTTATTGTTTGAGGGAGAAGGGCACGGATTTCGTCAGGCGGATACCATCGTTAAAGCATTTAATGCTGAGTTGTATTTCTATCGTAAAATATTAGAGATTGAGTCAGACGAAAAACTACCCGAAATCGAAATCTATAATTTATAAGAAAGGCCGGATTAACCGGCCTTTTTTATTATTTGTCATGTACTGCAGTTACGGTTTTGGCGAGCTCTCTTTCTGTTTCTTCTTCAATATGGGTCGAAGAGGCATCGAGTGCGCCTGCATCTGGATCATTGAAAATATCTTCGTCGAGCTTACCTTCACTCTTAGCCACAACTGTCGAAACGACAATATCACCAGATACATTTACGGCGGTTCGAATCATATCAAGAAGTCGATCTACCCCAAGGATTAATCCTATACCTTCTATGGGCAATCCAACCTGTGCAAAAACCATTGAGAGCATAATTAGACCGACTCCGGGTACGCCTGCTGTTCCGATTGACGCGAGAACTGACATTAAAATTACTGTGAGATAACCTGCAATTCCTAATTCAACACCATATATATTCGCAATAAATACAGTTGCTACTCCCTGCATTATTGCAGTTCCGTCCATATTGATGGTCGCCCCAAAAGGCACTGTAAATGAAGCTACGGAGTTATTGACCCCCACGCGTTCAGTGGCAGTTCTCAGAGTGACAGGAATTGTTGCGTTTGAACTGGATGTACTAAAAGCGAATACTTGAAGATTTCTGAGTTTAGCCATTAGTTTAAATGGATTTAATCTAGAAAATAAAACCAGAACTGCTTGCAGAGTCACGAATAGGTGGAATAATAATGCAAAGATTAAAACCGCAACGTAACCCAATAATTGATAAAGTAATGGTAATCCTAGCTCCGCCATGGATTTTGCTAGTAAGCAGAAAACTGCATATGGTGCGGTAGACATAATTAATCCGACCATTTTCATCATGACTTCATTGAGAATCTCAAAACTCGAAACAATAGGCGCTGCTTTTTTTCCGACTAACAGAATACTCACACCGAAAAGAATGGCGAAAAATATAACAGGAAGCATATCGCCTTTTGCCATAGCATCAATTGGGTTTGAAGGAACTATTTTAATTAGAACTTCAGAAAGCGGCGGAGCTTCTTTACCTTCAAACTTTTTGGGTTCGTTTTGCTTCGCCTCTTCAACTACGCAAACAAGCGACTCAGATGACTCTTGGTTACTATCCACACCTACGCCAATGTTAAGTGTTGCTGCAACCATAATTGCTGTTGCGATAGCGATAGCCGTAGTCATCATATAAAGGATAAATGACTTTCCACCAATTCGCCCTAACAGTCGAACATCACCTATACCGCAAACCCCGCATATTAAGGAAAACAGGACCAATGGCACGACGAGCATTTTCAACGCATTTACAAATAATTTTCCTGCGACCAGAAAGACGCCATTTACTAAGTGCTCATAAACAAATGAGCCGCAAGCCATTAGGCTTCCTTCGAACAGATGAGTATTTGAAAGATTGATTGCTAAGCCAACGAATAGGCCAGCGATCATCCCAATCAGAACTTTAGTAGTTAGATTCATTCTAATCTCGTTGTTGTTATATGTAATAACGGATTAGGTTAACAGGATCGGATTTGAAACAAAAGGGGGTATTCCGGGCAAGTCAGAAATTTGCCCGGAATCCAGAATAACTAAAGCTGAAACGGATAAACCGAACCCAGATTCAATATTTTGGTCAGCTCATCGAGCGCTGCGCGAGATTCTACCAATAACTGTGGATCAGCGAGATCTTTTTCTGATAGTGAGTCTCGGTAGTGTTTTTCGACCCAGCTATTCAAAGTTGCAAACAACTCGTCGGTAATAAACACCGATTGATTAGCTGCGGCAATTTCTGCTTCGTTGAGTACTACTCGCTGACGCAAACAAGCCGGTCCGCCACCGTTACGCATGCTTTGCTTAACATCGTAAATTTTGACTTCTTTAATCGGATTGTCCTGTTCGACGACCGACTCAAGATATCGTCTAACATTTTCATTTTCTTGACACTCACTGGGCGCGATTATCGCCATATGACCAGGCGATAAAGTGACTAATTGGCTATTAAACAAATACGAATGAACCGCGTCTTCAACGCTAACAGCATTCACAGGCACTTTAACAAAATGGAGCTTCTGGTCACCAAATGCTGCTTGCAAGTCGGTTAAAACTTGCTCGGTGTTAAGGAAGGCGTTTTCGTGATAGAAAAGACAATCTTGATTGCCCACTGAAATGACATCGTTATGGAAAACACCTGCGTCAATTACGTCTGGATGCTGCTGAGCAAAAACGGTTTTAGCAGGATTTAATTGATGTAGCCTGGCAATTGCTTGTGATGCTTCGATAGTCTGTCTCGCCGGAAATTTTTGCGGTGCAGGTTTGCTATTATCGAATGCGTATTTACCGTAAACAAAAAACTCAACACCGGCGCTATTATAGTCTGAACAAAAGCGAGTATGGTTTGCAGCGCCTTCGTCGCCGAAATGGTCACCTAAAGGTAAAGGTTGGTGGTGCGCAAAGAATTTGTCGTCTTTGAAAATGGCGTTTAAAACCCGCGATGTCGTTGGCGCCTCAATTGAGCGATGAAATTTGTTCGATAGGTTAGCCGCAGTAAAATGCACGCGGCCATCTTGCGTATCTGCACTCGGTGAAACGGTGCAGGCGTTGGCGGTCCACATGCTCGAAGCTGAGCAAGTAGCGGCATAAACGGCAGGCGCTTCCTGCGAGGCCTTTCTGATGACCGCTTCATCGCTTCCGGTAAAACCGAGTTGACGTAAAACATAAACATCCGGTCGTTCAAGCGGTGGTAATACGGCTTGTTTGAGCCCCATATCCGATAAGGCTTTCATTTTTGCCAATCCCTGCAATGCCCCCTGTTTGGGGCTTGACGCTTGCGCGACGTTTTTCAGGGAAGCAACATTACCGACGGATAATCCTGCGTAGTTGTGAGTAGGCCCAACCAGGCCATCAAAATTCACTTCAAAAGCTTGCATGTTATTACTCTTAAAAAATAAAGTTTAAATTACAAACGTGGTCGCTTTGGTTAAGTGGAAGACCCTTCACTTATGAAACTGAATGACGAAGTTAAACAGCAACTAGTAAAATCTGACTCGAATAATATCGCCGTTTTCGATTAATAATGCATCGGCGAGTTCCTGGCTAATGGTAATAATGTTGCCCTCAGGTGGTGACAACTTCGCCAGGCACGCTCGAAATGATTTGAGCCGTGTATTACTGACCATGGCATTAGTCACCCCGCGAGATGCCACTTCGCCGATGGTGATCTCCAATTCAAAACTCTCTTTAACCGTTCGGACTTCGCTGACCGGTGATTCAATGGTGGGGCCACCATCAAAAATATCGACGTAGCCGGTTTTACGGAACCCTTCGGCGAGTAACATTTGTACTGCGGGTTTGGTTTGCGGATGAACTTCACCCAAAACCGCTTGGGCTGCTTGTGAGAGCATCGGTACATAAACGGGGTGATGCGGCATCAGTTCGGCGATAAATTGATTGTTGCCTTCGCCATTTTCTTTATCGGCGACGTCAAAGTCGACCCCGAAAAAGTGGCGACCAACACACTCCCAGAATGGCGAGTGTCCTGATGCATCGGACACTCCTCGCATTTCAGCGACCACTGGGTCGCCAAATCGTTTGGGGAACTGAGCCATAAACAGGAAGCGGCTTTTGGACAGCAAAATCCCGTTACCACCACCACGAAAATCCGGCGAAAGAAACAAAGTACAAATTTCCGAAGCGCCTGTAAAGTCGTTGGTTAAGGTCAGGAAGTTTAATTTTCTGTAAATGTCCATCGACTTGGAATAATGGACTTCGGTATTCATTTTATAGGTATAGAAAGGCTGAGTCGTTCCCACGGCGGCTACAATGCCACTGGTGCCGACAACTTCGCCGGTTTGGGTTTCTTCGAGCACAAACAGGTAACACTCGTCGAGTGGCTCTCCTTCGGTTTTATCGAATGCTTTCAGTGAGTTATCTATTTTTTCTTTAAGATGGACGCGGCTATGTGGCAGGGTGGTCAAACCGGTACCAGTTTTCCCAGCCAGGGCTACGATATTGTCTAGGTCATCCATTTCAACCGGACGAATTACCATCATAAATTCAAAACTCCTGCCATTTTAAGGGCACTTTTTAAGTGGGCGAACATTATACTCACTATCTACCATGAAGGTAAAAGCCAAATATACCGCGGCCGAGTCGATTTTTCCTGACCAAAAAGCTCGCATGCTTCAATATTACTGAGCTGCTCTTAATTGACAGCCCTTTATAAGAAATAGTTAGGTTTGGTCATATTTACCTCAATTCGCCGTAAAAAGATCACTCCAAGGCTGGAAAGTGAAAGAGAAATTAGCGATGATACGGCCAACCCAATCAATATCACTCGGACCAGCGAATTTACCCAAGCTGGTTACCAAAATAGGATAACAAGATGACACAAGTATCTCGGGAAACATTCGATGACGTAATGGTACCTAACTATTCTCCTTTAAAGATTATCCCGGTCAAAGGTGAGGGCGCTAAATTATGGGATAAAGAAGGCAACGAATACATCGATTTTGCTGGCGGAATTGCGGTTAATGCGCTTGGCCATTGTAATCAGGAACTGGTGGGGGCGCTCAAGGAACAAGCCGATAAATTGTGGCATCTGAGTAATGTTTTTACCAATGAGCCTGCGCTAGAACTGGCCAAGAAATTGGTAGATAACACTTTTGCTGACAAAGTCTTCTTCGCCAATTCTGGTGGTGAAGCAAACGAAGCAGCTTTTAAACTGGCTCGTAAATACGCATCGGAAAATTTTAGCGGTGAAAAAAATGAGATCATTTCTTTTACCCAATCGTTTCACGGTCGAACCTTGTTTACCGTAAGTGTAGGTGGTCAGCCCAAATATACGCAGGGGTTTGAACCATTACCCGGTGGAATTACGCATCTTGAGTATAACAATATTGAAATGTTAGAAAACGCCATTTCAGATAAGACTTGTGCCGTTGTTTTAGAGCCTGTCCAGGGAGAAGGCGGTATTATCCCGGCAACTCAGGAGTTCATGCAAAAAGTTCGTGAGTTATGTGATAAACACGATGCGGTGATGATCCTTGATGAAATTCAGACGGGTATGGGACGTACCGGTAAACTGTTTGCTTATGAGCTATATGGTATTGAACCTGACGTACTCACCAGCGCTAAAGCATTGGGTGGTGGCTTCCCGATTGGCGCCATGCTCGCCAAATCCAAATTTGCAGCTGCGCTGAAGGTTGGTACCCACGGCAGCACTTATGGCGGAAATGCCCTGGCGTGCGCCGTTGCGAGCAAAGCCTTTGACATTATCAGTTCAAAGGAAGTGCTAGCCGGTGTTGAAGAAAAACACAATCTGTTTGCAACCAAACTCCAGATGATTAATGAAAAGTACGATGTGTTTGACGAAGTTCGGGGCAAAGGGCTACTGATAGGCGCGGCGCTTAATGAAAAATACGTTGGTCGGGCGCGGGACTTTATGGTTGCGGCATTAGAGAAAAATCTGATGATACTTATGGCCGGCCCTAATGTCGTGCGATTTGCGCCTTCGCTAGTGGTTGGTGAAGCGGAAATTGAACAAGGTATGGCGGCATTTGAAAAAGCCGTTGCACAAGTCGTTAACGGTTAACTAAAAACCGAAAAAGGCAGCCAAAGCTGCCTTTTTTGACTTTGTCTAGAGGCAGTCTAGAATGTCATTCTTGCGCCAAAAGTCATGATGTCGAGATCATCAATATCTTCGAGATCAAAAGTCACCTGAACATTGTCTGAGACGCTATAAGCCAAACCTACCTGGAATCCAGTTTCTGATTCGCCTTCAATATCGTAAGAAGCCAAACTGGCATTGAGTTCCAGACTGTCAGTTGTCATACTGCGAAGTCCTGCACGAAAAGTGTCTACGTCAATATCTTCGTTAGCGAGTTCCCAATTTCCGAAAGTATAACTAACAAACCAGGAAGAATTCTCGCCAAATTCTGATTGGTAACCCAGACCAAAATTCATCACATCAAAGTCGAAATCAACATTAAAAAACTCGATCTCGCCATCGAGGGGCGCGTACTCGCCGGTTAAAAAGAAATTCTCACCTAACTCGACAGAACCGGCGAAACCGATACCATCGGCCGATAAGCCTTCTTCATCAATATCAGTGTAATTGACTTCGACAAAATTATAAGAAGGTGAATCCGCAAGAACTGTAGGTGTGATTAGAACTGAAGCGATTAGTGTCGCTAATAGATTTTTTTTCATTTTTTACTATTCCCTAGTATTAAATCAACACACAAAATTGTGCGGCAGAGAAGGTATCTAATTTTCTCATTTATCTCAAGCTTAACTAGTTTCGAAGTGACACTTTTATCACTAAGAATCAATTCGGGAGATAAAAAATTGCCTAAACGAGGAATCAATAAACGACGAATAAAAATTATCCTGGCGAGATGAATTCGTAACAGTATAGTTGTTTTTACCACATAACAATTTGATATTATTGATAAAAAATGGCAATTAAGCTAAAAAGGGTATATCTGATATTTAAAACTGACAGAAACTATTTCTAGCGGAGTTCAAAATGAAGAAATCGGGAGCCTGGCTGGCCAGATATGCACTGGAGCAATTACCCATTGAATATGTCTTTGGGATCCCCGGTGTTCACAATACCGAACTATATGATGAGCTCCATTCTTCTGAATTGTTGAAACCGACCTTGGTGACTCATGAAGGGGGCGGTGCTTTTATGGCCGATGCGGTGAGTCGAGTCAGTGACAAAATTGGCTGTATGCTCATCGTGCCAGCGGCAGGCGTTACCCACGCCGCTAGCGGCATCGGTGAAGCTTTTCTGGACGGTATACCAATGTTAGTCATTAGCGGGGGGATTCGGAGTGATTCACAATTTGGCTACCAGCTGCACGAAATGGATCAGCATGCGCTGCTTGCGCCGATTACCAAAAAGACGTTTAAAATTGAATCCCATGATTTAATTGTGCCCACTTTGTTTGAAGCTTATGCGATTGCCGTTGATGGCGAGCCTGGTCCTGTTTTTGTCGAAATTCCTGTGAACCTGCAATTGGATAGAGGTGAGATTCCAAACCTGCCGGAATTTATGCCGGCCGAACATCAATATCCGCTGGACGAACATGCCATAGAGCAAGCTGTTGCATTACTCGACGGGGCCAAAAATCCAGGAATTTTTATTGGTTGGGGAGCTGTTGATGCCACTGCCAATGTGCAAAAGATAGCTGAACATATCGGTGCGCCGGTTGCCACTACTTTGCAGGGACTCAGCAGCTTCCCTGCCAATCATCCTTTGCATGTCGGATTTGGCTTTGGCCCAGCAGCCGTTCCCGCTGCTCGCAAGGCGTTTGCCGAATGTGATTGTTTATTGGCCATTGGTACTCGGTTTGGTGAAATAGCAACAGGGAGTTACGGGGTTAGGGTACCTAAAAACCTCATTCATATCGATATTAATCCGTTGGTCTTTAATCGCAACTATCCGGCGCTTGTGACATTGCAGGGCGACGCTAGTAAAGTGACCGCGGCAATATTGAGCAAACTTCAATTTGCCATTCCGCAGCGTGATAGCCACGCGCTGGAAAAGCGAATTGCGGAGGAAAAAGCGGCCCATCGTATCGTGTGGCAAGCGCATGATCAGGAGACAGTGGTCAATCCTATTCGATTTTTTGATGAATTACGCATGCAGCTCGATGACGATGCAATTTTAGTCGTTGATGATGGAAATCACACTTTTTTAACGGCGGAACTGATGCCCATCCATACAGCCCGCGGGATGATTTCTCCTACAGATTTTAATTGTATGGGCTACGCTGTACCGGCTGCAATCGGCGCGAAATTGGCCAATCCACAAAAACAAGTTGTTAGTATTGTCGGGGATGGTGCTTTCTTGATGACCGCAATGGAGCTCGCTACAGCATCGGAAAATAAACTCGCAACGATAAATTTTGTATTTAATGATGGTGAGCTTTCGCAAATTGCCCAAGCACAAACCAAACCCTATAACCGAACAACCTGCGCAGAGGTCGCGACGGTTAAGTTGCAGGGAATTGCCATGGCCACCGGTAGCGAATATTTGCGAATAGACTCAAACCAGGAAATTGCCGCGACCATGACAGAAGCTTTTCAGCTCGCGGAGCAGAACAAAGTGGTTATTGTGGATATTAATATTGATTATTCGAAGCCAACCTGCTTTACCGAAGGGGTGGTAAAAACCAATATTAAAAGGCTTCCATTGGAAACCAAAGTTCGTATGGTAGGGCGAGCGGTCTACCGAAAGCTGACAAACAAAGATTAGAACAAAGGGAGCGTGAGCTCCCTTTATATTGCGTTTAACTGACTTGCTTGATTCGACGCGCCATGGCTTCAAACGCCTGTGACAGATCACCAATAATATCGTCAACGTGTTCCAGACCAACCGATAGGCGAATAAGCGTTTCGCTGATACCAGCTGCGGCACGCTCCTCTTCCTCATAAGGCGAATGTGTCATCGACGCAGGATGCTGAATTAAAGTTTCAGCATCGCCCAGACTAACTGCAATGGAGCAGAGTTTCAGGCTGTTCATAAAACTGACAGCGTCATCAAAGGCCCCTTCAATTTCAAAAGCCATAATACCACCGCCGGCACGCATTTGTTTGCCGATTAACGAGTGGCCCTGATGAGAGGGCAGTCCAGGATAATTGACCAAACGCACACGAGGATGGTTCTCCAGATATTCGGCAACTTTTTGTGCATTTTGGCAGTGCCGCTCAACGCGGACTGAAAGCGTCTTGAGTCCGCGAATAATTAACCAGGCGTCGTTTGGGCTCATGACCGCACCCATATCTTTGAGTGTTGTCAGTTTGATATTTTCGATTTGCTCAGCACTACCGCAAGTAATCCCGGCAATAACATCGCCATGCCCATTTAAATATTTAGTGGCGCTATGAATAATCAGGTCGATACCAAATTCTGCGGGGTTCTGTAGTACAGGCGACATAAAGGTATTGTCGACAATGCTGATCAGCTGATGGTCTTTTGCAATTTGTGCGACCATTGCCATATCAACGACGACCATATTCGGATTAATAGGCGTTTCGAAATAGATCACTTTGGTGTTGGGTCGAATGGCTGCGCGAATAGCTGCTTCATCGGTCATATCAACGAAGGTCGCTTCGATACCCAAGTCGGCAAACTTATGGTTAATCAGGGCAAAAGAGCAACCGTAGAGCGCGCCAGACGCTACCAGATGGTCTCCCTTTTTTAAGTTAGCGAGCAATGTGGCGGATACCGCGCCCATGCCCGATCCAAAAGCAGCCGCGTCTTCGGTCGACTCGAGTGCAGCCATGCGCTGTTCAAGCTCACGTACGGTGGGATTACCGAGGCGTCCGTATATAAAACCTGCTTCTTCACCCATAAATCGGGCTGAACCTTGTTCAACGTTATCAAAGATAAAGGTAGAGGTCTGATAAATGGGTGTGCTGAGGGCCCCAAACTGATTATCCCTAACTTTTCCCGCGTGAATAGTCTTCGTTTCTATATGTGTCGATTCTTTCATGATACTGCCTTTATATTTTGGATAACTTCTAATTGTTGTTATTAAATTAGTTAAAAGGAGGTGGCTTAAGACTAAAACTATATCAAGCTTCGCTTGTTTTCAATTAAATATTGCGTAATTTTTGAAGATGCGAACAAAAAACTGTCAAGCGTTATATGTTGCAGTTAAAATAATAAAATGGCGTTGTTATAAGGAATAATGTTAGGTAGCGTTTAAAGGTGAAAGGCATCCACGCAAAGGGGGGGATTGGCGAATATCAGCGCTGTTTACGGTTGGATCAGAGGGGCCAGGTATTGCCAGACGTTTTGCATAATAACGGGTTGTCCTTTGGCGTTGGGGTGGATGCCATCTGCCTGCATTAAATTACTTTGAGCTGCCACACCTTCCAGGATAAACGGAATAAGGTAGACATTTTCCAGTTCACCCAGTTGCTGGTAAATTTCGGCAAAACGCTTGGTGTAAGTTCGCCCCAGGTTTGGTGGCATCTGAATGCCAGCTAACAACACTTTCGCACCCTGCTGGTGACTCAATTCTATCATTGTCTTTAAATTTGCCCGGGTTGTGTCAAGGTCAAAGCCTCTCAGGCCGTCGTTACCACCCAGTTCTAGTATGACAATGTCGGGAGCAGTTCTGGTGAGTTGATCGCCAAAACGTTCCAGCCCACCGCTGGAGGTTTCTCCGCTAATGCTGGCATTAACAATCTTGACCGAGAGATTTCGTTGATCGACAAAATCTTGTAACAAAGAAACCCAACCCTGTTCACGTTTAATATTGTATGCTGCGCTAAGACTGTCTCCAAAAACCAGGACTGTCTTGCCGTCTGAAGCCGATTTCAAACTATCCGCTACGGCGAGTGGGCTAAAGGTAAAGCAGATAATTAATGTACAAATGAAAATAAATTGTCTCATCGGAATAAATATTCTTGTATTTTGATCTAAACGTCTCAATGATATCGTAGGTTGAAAATAAAATATAATCTAAATAATTGAAAGAACAAAAGAGCAATTAAATGTTAACAGCGATTAATCTTGGTAAACGAGTAACAACTGGCGATACCGAACTGACCATTCTGGATGATATATCATTTGAAATAGCCGAAGGTCGAAGTATGGCTATTTTGGGTGAATCGGGCTCGGGTAAAACTACATTACTCGGTCTTTTAGCCGGATTAGATTCTCCCTCCGATGGCCAGGTTAAATTAAAAGATGTGTCGATTTTTGATCTCACCGAAGAAGAGCGAGCGGCTTTAAGAAAAGAGAATTTAGGATTCGTTTTTCAGAGTTTCCAATTAATTGCAGGGTTAACCGCGCTTGAGAACGTTATGATGCCGCTCGAATTAAAAGGCGACAAACAAGCGAGAAGTAAAGCTAAGGAAATGTTGCAAAAAGTGGGACTGGGAAAACGGCTTGACCATTTCGCAAACCAACTGTCCGGCGGCGAACAACAGCGCGTTGCAATAGCGCGAGCATTTGTTACCGAACCTAAGTTATTACTTGCAGATGAACCAACTGGAAATCTTGATACCGCGACCGGCGAAAAAGTGGTTGAGCTGATGTTTTCGCTCAATGCAGAGCTTAATACGACGCTTGTTCTGGTAACACATGATATTCATTTGGCGGAAAAATGCGATGAATCAATTACCCTGAGCGGTGGTAAAATTATAGATCAGCAAACGCGTGAGGTTAGCGAGAGTGAAAACTATGCGTGATCACGTCCATCTATTTAATATCGCCTTTAGGATATTTCGCCGAGACTGGAAGCGCGGCGATTTATTAGTTTTGCTTTTTGCGATGTGTATTGCGATGGCGTCAATCAGTGTTATCTATCTGGTTATCGATCGAATCGAGACTGCTACAGAGCGTGAAGTAGCTGATGTACTCGGCGCTGATTTAGTGGTTTCATCGCCGACACCCGTCGCTGAATCCTGGCTTAGTCGGGCTGAACAGTTAGGATTACAGCAAGCGACAAGTGTCGAATTTTCGAGTGTTCTATTCGCCAACGAAAAGCTCCAACTATCCTCAATTAAAGCCGTATCTGATGGATTTCCATTAAAAGGCAGGATAGAAGTTGCCGACTCGCCTTACCAGGAAAAAGTGATTGCTCAAGGCATTCCACCCAGGGGAGAAGTATGGGTCGAACCGAGAATTTATAGCATTTTACAAGTCGCCAAAGGCAGTGAAGTGGAACTGGGTTACACTAATCTAAAAGTTGGTGGTGCCATTATGCTTCAGCCGGGGCAAGGCAGTACATTGTTTAATATTGCCCCATCCGCAATTATGAATATCGACGATCTTGAAGCGACAAAAATTATCCAACCAGGCAGCCGTGTTCGTTATCGATATCTTTTTACCGGTGAAGTTGAAAGCCTGAAAAATTTCAGAGATGAAATCAAAGAAAAATTAACCACTAGCCAGCGATTAGTGACCATTTTTGATGAGTCTCCGATTGCCGGCTCTGCGATTACCCGCAGCAAAAAATACATTGGGCTTTCGAGCCTTCTGACCATGATATTACTTGGTGTGACTATCGCGATGTCTGCTAGCCGATACGCTCGCCGTCAATTTGATACCAGTGCATTGATGCGTTGTTTTGGCCTGACCAACAATCAGGTGTTAAAAATATTTACCCATATATTGGCGTTGGTGTGTTTCAGCGGAATTTTAATTGGAAGTCTGGTGGGAGTATTATTTCAGGAAATGCTGGTTGCATTATTGGCTGAGCAGTTTGTCGAAAATTTACCCAATGCTGACTATGGCGTCCTATTATTACCAATGCTCGCGACAATTATTTTGCTTTTCGGTTTTTCATTACCTTCGTTAATTCAGTTGAAGTCGGTACCGCCCATGCGGGTTTTAAGGCGTCAGTTACAACCAATGGGATTGCAAAGCTGGTCTGTTTATTTGCTATCTGGCTTGACGCTGGTTTTTGTGATGTGGTTACAGATGGGCGATCTAAAATTACTGGCCAGTGTACTCGTCGGCCTATCAATTATGGCCGTGATTTTTGCGCTTATTGCCAGTGGCATCCTGCGGTTAATGAAAGGAATGGCGAGGAGTAATAGCGCAGCTGTCAATTTTAGTTTAAGACAACTTGATGCCAACAAAGGCATTACTTTATTACATTTATTAGCGTTTAGTATTACGATCTTTGTTATCGCATTAATCATTCTTGTTCGAGGTGAGTTGCTCGCAAAATGGCAGCAAAGTCTCGGTGAAAACATTCCCAATCATTTCATGGTCAATGTTAAGCCTGCCGAAGTCGAACAGCTGCAGGGATTCTTTGCTCAGAATAAACTTGAGTTTTCTGGATTGTATCCGATGATTCGCGGCAGGATTGTTGGTGTCAATGGCGAGGATATTAAGACCGCCGTATCGGAGCAGGGGCAACAGCATAACTCGCTTCGACGCGAGCTGAACATTACCTGGGCGAAAGACTTACCTATCGGCAATGAAGTCGTTGAGGGTGAATGGAATTGGGCCGCGTCAGATGAATTGTTTCAAATTTCTATCGAAGACAAAACCGCAGAAGCGCTAGGACTTGGTTTAGGAGACACGCTCGATTTTACTATCGGTTCGGAAAAATGGCGTGCAACCATCGCGAACATTCGCTCGATCGACTGGCAAACCTTTACGCCTAACTTCTATATTATCGCCAAACCCGGGGCATTGGACGAGTTTAAATCGACTTATATCAGTAGTTTTCGTCTGGAAGCCGAAAAGAAGCCATTGCTTGCGGAAATTATTAAAAATTATCCCAGTATTACGATCATTGAGCTCGATCTGATTTTGAACGAGATCCAGTCGGTTATCACCAAAGTTTCCGGTGCGGTTGAATTAATCATGATTTTTGTAGTCGCGGCTGGATTGGGATTGCTCTGGGCGGCAATGGAGCACACCTTTGACGCTAAATATCGCCAATCGGCCATTTTAAGAACGTTAGGTGCCAGCAAATCCTTCATCGCTAAAAGCTTTCGATTTGAATATCTCTGGTTGGCGTTATTATCCTCATCTATGGCTATTATGGCGGTAGAGTTAGTCACTTTTATTCTTTATCAACAGGTATTTAACATCCCCTATGAATTCCATTGGCAATTTTGGTGGACACTGCCAACAGCGTCACTGGCGTTAATGTTGAGTGCTTCCTGGAAAGGCGTTAAAAAGGTTACCGAGCCGGCTCCGCTGAGTTTAATTCGACAAGGATAATGAGTGATTGGTTAAAAAACGTGCACTCGATATCTGCTAACTCGTATTGGCTAATTACGATTAATTTTAAAAAATGCGTAAATTTGGGTTGACTCCGTCAGGGTAAATCGCCATAAAATAAAAAAGGCTGCAAATATCAATGGAAGCGATACGTCAATTCTTCTTATTCGCTTAAATAAAAATGGTCAGTTTGGATTTTGCAGTCTAGTCTTAGAATTTAAAATGAAATGCGAGTTGGTTATCAATGCACAATTGCTTTGGTAAGTCGGATGTTGCAAACAATTAGGAAGAATATTTACTTTCATGGGTAAATCATTAGTTATTGTCGAGTCACCGGCAAAAGCAAAGACAATCAATAAATACCTCGGCAACGATTTTATTGTTAAATCGAGCGTTGGTCATATTCGGGATCTTCCTACCAAGGTGGCGAGTGCACCGGTAGATCCGAAAGAGCGCGCTAAAAAAGCCGCGCAGACGCGTAAGCTCTCACCTGAAGCGAAAGCTAAGCACAAAGCTAAAGCCGCGAAAGAATCTTTATTTAAACGCATGGGAATAAATCCGGAAAAAGACTGGGAAGCCAGTTACCATGTGCTGCCAAATAAAGAAAAAGTAATTAAAGAATTAAAAGCTCAGGCAAAAAATGCTGACAAAATCTATCTAGCAACGGATTTGGATAGAGAAGGAGAAGCGATTGCCTGGCACCTGAAAGAAGAAATTGGTGGTGACGACGCCAAGTACCAACGCGTTGTTTTTAATGAGATTACCAAAAAAGCCATCCAGGAAGCATTTGCAAAACCATCCAATCTGGATATGAATTACGTTAATGCCCAGCAAACCAGGCGTTTCCTTGATCGTGTGGTCGGCTTCATGGTTTCACCGCTATTATGGAAAAAAGTCTCTAGGGGATTGTCCGCCGGTCGTGTCCAGTCAGTTGCGGTAAAGCTTATTGTTGAGCGCGAAAGAGAAATTCGGGCCTTTATTCCCGACGAGTACTGGACGCTCTGGGCTAATTCACTGACGGAGCAGCAAGAGCAGCTTAAACTGGAAGTTCGTCGCTATCAGGATAAAAAATATCGCCCTGTAAATAAACAGGAAAGCGATCAGATGCAAGCGCAACTAAATCAGCACCCTTTAGTGGTTGATAGTTGCGAATCTAAGCCGTCACGCAGTCGCGCCAGTGCGCCATTTATTACTTCAACCCTGCAACAGGCTGCGAGTACCCGCTTAAGTTTTAACGTAAAGAAAACCATGATGCTAGCACAAAGACTCTATGAAGCTGGCTATATCACCTACATGCGTACCGATTCAACCATGTTGAGTGAAGATGCACTGTCAATGTGTCGAACCTTTATCCAGGATAATTATGGCGACCCGTATTTACCCGAAAACGCCAAGATTTATTCTAATAAAGAAGGGGCACAGGAAGCGCATGAAGCGATTCGACCGACGAATGTGCGCACCCAGGAAAAGCATTTAAAAAATGTCGACCCTGACGCAATCAGACTTTATAACCTGATTTGGAGACAATTTGTCGCCTGTCAAATGACCGATGCTGTTTATGATGTCACAAGCCTTGTGGTTAAGGCCGGTGACTTTAAATTGGCGGCCAAAGGTCGTGTCGTCAAGTTTGAAGGTTGGACAAAGGTTCAGCCGCCGCGCTCGAAAGGGGACGACGATGTTGTCTTACCGGAAGTCAGCGTGGGACAGACTTTGAGTTTAACCAGCTTGGAACCAAAGCAACATTTTACCAAGCCTGCCCCAAGGTATAGTGAAGCGGCATTAGTCAAAGAGCTAGAGAAAAGAGGGATTGGCCGTCCGTCCACTTATGCTTCGATAATTTCGACTATTCAAGATCGCGGCTATGTGGTGACTAAGAATCGTCGTTTTTACGCGACTAAAATCGGTGAAATCGTGTCCGACCGGCTGGGCGAAAGTTTTAATAATCTGATGGATTATTCTTTTACGGCCAAAATGGAAGAAACGCTCGATATTATTGCTAAAGGTTCACAATATTGGAAAGATACGCTGAGCGATTTTTATGCTGATTTAACCGAACGTCTGACCAAAGCGGAACTGCCCGTCGAAGAAGGCGGGATGGATAATATTAAGTCTGTCGAAATGGACATGATATGTCCGTCATGTAATACCAATAAAATGATGATACGTAATTCATCTATGGGGACATTTCTAGGCTGCAGTGGATTCTCTTTACCGCCAAAAGAGCGTTGTAAACACACTATGAATCTGGTCCCAGGTGAAGAAATTGAGGCGGTTGATAAAGATGAAGAAGCTGAAAGCCGCAACCTGTTACTGAAAAAACGATGTCCAATTTGTGAATCCGCAATGGACAGTTATTTGATTGACGAACATAGAAAGCTGCATGTTTGTGGCAATAACCCGACCTGCAAAGGCTACCTGATTGAAGAAGGAAGCTTTAAGATTAAAGGTTATGATGGACCTGTGATCGACTGTGACAAGTGCGGCAGTGAAATGCAGCTTAAAGTCGGCCGATTTGGTAAATACTTTGGCTGTACCAGCGAAGAGTGTTCCAACACTCGAAAATTACTTCGTAATGGTGAGCCTGCGCCCCCGAAAGCAGATCCAATTCCTATGCCGGAATTAAAATGTCAGAAGGTCGACGATCACTATATTTTACGTGACGGTGCCTCGGGAATATTCCTTGCGGCCAGTCAATTCCCAAAAAAACGTGAGACTCGAGCGCCATTAGTAGAAGAGTTATTGATGGTGAAAGATCAACTGGACCCCAAATTTGAGTATTTGACCAAAGCTCCCGTCGTTGACCCTGACGGCAACAAAGCGATGTTTCGATATAGTCGGAAAACCAAAGAGCAATATGTCACCAGTGAAAAGGACGGCAAAGCAAGTGGTTGGAGTGCGCACTTTGTTAATGGCAAGTGGGAAGAGACGATGAAAAAGACCGTCAAAAAGAAAACCGCCGCGAAAAAGAAGACTACGGCAAAAAAGAAAGCCTGATCACTCAATTTGCAAGAAATAAAAAAGGGTGAACTTCGTGTTCACCCTTTTTTATTTGCTTTGATTTTGCCGCGACAATTTCAAACTTTATCGGTATAATTGCCCGCGTTTTATACGCCCAGAGAGAGCTCCTTTGATGTTTAATATTTTTTATCCGCTCGTTCGTTCTATCCTTTTCAGAATGGATGCCGAAAAGTCCCATGACTTGACGCTTAAGTGGTTAAGAAAAATAGCTGCATCACCACTGAAAGGGCTTATATCCCAGCCGCTTGTTAACGATCCTATCGAAGTCTGCGGTATCACATTTCCCAATCGCGTCGGACTGGCAGCCGGATTGGACAAAAACGGCGCGTGTATAGACGCGTTTGCTGCGCTGGGGTTTGGACATGTCGAAGTTGGAACGGTAACACCGAGACCTCAACCTGGGAATCCAAAGCCTCGATTGTTTCGAATACCTCAGGCTGAAGGATTGATTAACCGATTTGGTTTTAATAATCAGGGGGTTGATCAGCTGATTGAGAATGTCAAAGCCAGTCATTTTACCGGCGTATTAGGTATTAATATTGGTAAGAATTTCGACACGCCGGTAGAAAACGCCGTTGATGACTACTTGATTTGTCTGGAAAAAGTCTACCCTTATGCCAGTTACGTGACAGTTAATATTTCCTCACCCAATACGGCAAACCTGCGTCAGTTACAATTTGGCGAGGCTTTGGATGAGTTATTGGCTGCCATTAAAAGTAAACAATCAGAGCTCGCAGACAAATTCGCTAAAAATATTCCCGTGTTTGTGAAGATTGCACCGGACCTGAATCAAAGTGAAGTCGAACTACTGGCGCAATCATTTAAGAAATACCAAATAGATGGTGTAATTGCCACTAATACCACTTTTTCGAGAGAGCAGGTTGACGGGTTACCTCATGCAGATGAGCAGGGGGGGTTAAGCGGCGCGCCAGTATTTAAACAAAGCACCCAGGTATTGCGTTGGTTGAGCGAAAGTGTCGGAGACGCTTTTCCTATTATTGGTGTCGGCGGGATCGATAGCGCTGATACCGCGGCGGCAAAAATAGAGGCGGGTGCGGCTTTAGTTCAGGTGTATTCTGGATTTATTTATAAAGGCCCAAGTCTTATTACGCAAATTGCCCATCGACTATCCACTAACCAGTAAATTCACCGAACAGTTATCGTTATAGCCCTTAGGCGAACTCATTATTCAATGAATTGATTTTTTCGATCACCAGATTCAAAACCGCATCGAGTTCTTCGAGATGGGCTTTAGTGAGTGATCTGTCTTTATTGCGACAAGCCAGTTCAAGTTGTGTTGCTAGCGCTGGGACCTGATCGATAAATAAGTTAGCGGCAACACCTTTAAGGTTGTGGGCATCTTTCGCCAGGGTATCGAACTCTCCATTCGCCAACAGTTGATTCGCCTGTTTTATAAAATCGCCTTGCTGTTGTTGGAACTGTACGAGCAAATTAATAAAGGCCGCTCTATCTCCCATAAGCTCTGTTCCGCCTTCGATGTCTATTGCTGGAACTTCTTGTGGAGCCATCGCAGATTGAGGGGCACCAGATAGGTTCGGGTCAGGTTCTGAATGTGGTTGTTGACGTGTGAACCACTTATCTAGTGTATCGAAAAAGTTTTTGATTCTCAGCGGTTTTGAAACATAGTCATTCATGCCGGCTGCCAGACACTTTTCTTTGTCGCCTCCCATGGCATTGGCTGTCATCGCAATAATGGGCAATTCTTCAAAACTAAAATGTCGTCGAATTTGCCGCGCTGCTTCGTAACCGTCCATAACCGGCATTTGAATATCCATGAGAATGCAGTCGTAGTGCTTTTTCTGAACCATTTCTACGGCTTCTCGACCATCGTTAGCCAAGTCGATATCTTTCACCACTTGCGATAAGACTTCTTTCGCGACTTCCTGATTAATAATGTTATCTTCCACAATTAAAATGCTGGCGTTGATAAGCGCGCTGGAAAAATGACTAATCTTATCAGTTTCATCAACGCGAGAGACACGGTTAGAGGATTTGGGCCGAATCGAATTATCAACCAGCGGCATGAGTGCGTCTAACATCGCCGACGGGGTAACTGGTTTATTGATGGTAACGTCAGGGTTTATTTTCTCAATCAACGATTCTTCTTCTGGGCAAATATTAGACAGTAGCAGCGTTATCTTGCTGGTTTTAAGCGCTTGAATTCGTTTTATTTCTTGCTCGTGGTCAAGCGCGATTTTGTAATCGAACACGATATTATCAAAACTACGATTTAGTTTTTCTGCTGTTTTAACAATGCCGATATAACTCTCAAAATCGTCTGCCGTTGAAACGGTGCAACGGAAATTGCTGAGAATTTTCTTCAGCGAATCTCTTGCAGCATGATTTTTCACGACGACCAGAATCCGGTAATTTTGTAATTGGCTGAACCGTGTAATGGTATCGAGTATATTTTTCTCGCTAACAAAACCAAACTTAGCATTAAACGTAAAAACACTGCCTTGGTTAACTTTACTCTGTACTTTGATATCACCCTGCATTTGCTCTACCAGTCGCTTACAAATGGCCAGACCTAATCCCGTTCCGCCAAATTTTCGAGTCGTTGAGCTATCCGCTTGACTAAACGGTTTGAACAAGCGCTTCGCGACATCAGCATTCATACCTATACCGGTATCGATAATCTGAAACTTCAGTTCAACTTGCTTTCCCTGTTTTTGTTCAGATTTAACTTTAACTTTGACTTCGCCTTTTTCGGTGAACTTCATGGCGTTATTGGTTAAATTGACCAACACCTGACTCAATCTTAATGGGTCACCTATGAGTCGCTCGGGAATATCGGCGGCTATATCGTAGATAAATTCCAGCCCTTTTTGTTGGATTTTGATGCCGGTAAGGTTTGCCAGGTCGTCAAGAACTTTCGATAAACTGAATTCTGTTTCTTCCATTTTCAGCTCGCCAGCCTCAACTTTGGAAAAATCCAGAATATCATTGATAATTTGAAGCAGGGAATTCGCGGCGGTATCAATCTTGTTGATATAGTCGGCCTGTTTCAGATTGAGCATGGTTTGCTTAGTGAGATGCAACATACCGATAATGGCATTCATCGGCGTGCGAATTTCATGACTCATATTCGCTAAGAAGGATGATTTTGCTTCGTTAGCGGCTTGCGCTTGGTCTCTAGCAATCAGTAATTCATTTTGAACCTGACTTAGCGCCAGATTTTTCTCGACCAATTCAAGGTTAGTTTTGCGTCTTTCCTTATTGAGGTAAACAATAACCATTAAGAAAATACTAAAAACTAATAAAACGACCGAGCCGAAAATCAGCCAGCTTTGCTGCTTTTCGATTTGTGAACCTTGCGCTAGAAGATTAGCTCGTTGCTTTTCAAGCTCTTCCTTTTGCTGGGCGATTGAAACCGTTTGACTGCGCAGAATGTCTTCGTTTTTGGCAATCAAATCTGATAACGAACTGACTTCTTTTTCTTTGTCAGCGATAGTGTTGAGTTTTTCACCAAGTATCTGTTGATTGGATTGAAGCGATTCACTGGCTTGCTGTAATTCAGTTTGAATGGCTAAGAGTTCGCCTTCTTTTTCTCGAATAGCGACATTTTTTGATTCAATCATTCGGTTTTTGTCTTCGAGTAAACGGGCTTGTTTCTGCATGCGTAATTTGATTCGCTCAGACTCTGTAACGGCATTTTGATATTGTTGTTGGTATTGCTGCATCTGTTGTTTTGAGCGCTCTAACGCATCAGCTTGCTTTTTTACATCTTCTTTGAGTTTCGCCAGTTGATTTGTGGCGTCACGATACAACTCGGCAACGTCCATTTCGCTGCCACCGAGCAGCAGAATATCTTCGCTGAGTTTGAGAAATTCGTAAGTAATATTGGCTTTGTTAATTTCAAATGTGTAGGTACCGTCTTCATGAGACAATAAATTGACCATTGTATTGGTCTTATCCTGGGTATTTTCGGTCACCAGCAACGTGTTGGTTCGGGTGGTGGCGTTGGCGATTTGTCTGAGAGGAATGTTATTACTTGTTGAAATAAACAACAGGTGATAATTTTTCATTTGTGAAATGGTGTTTACTGAATCCACTACTACCGGCTTGTTTTTGATCAGATTATTCGTCACTGACCGTTTTAATTCGTTGAGTAAGGTCGGGTCGCTGCCGACCACAGCAACGCGGTAAGCACTAAATTTATTTTGATCTTGCCACTCAACGTTATTCAGAAGATGAAATAGAAAGGCAGCCTTAAATTGCTCGGGTGAAACGGTTTCTTGCGCGTGAGTTTTGAGCGAGAACGTACTATTTAACAAAACAGCGAGTAGTAAAACGCCAAGCAATGAGAAAATAAAACGCGTGCTTTCAAGCTGGCGAATCGACGTTTTAAAAAACTTGTTGACGTTTTGACGGTATCTATACATATTGCATCTCGATTTAATCTCGAGCTAATCCCTGAATTTAAATTTGCTGTTTAATGTTATAGAACTGGACGATGACAAATTAAACATCCCTCAATGTCGTTCACGACGCGCCAAAACAATGTGTTAGGTGATTAACTCAATTTTAGCTTAAAATCAGCAATTTACCAGTCCTTAGAGGTGCCAAAAGGATTTATTTATGTCGCCCTGCAATGTCTCGTTTGACCCTGAGATTCGCGTCGAGAGTTAACTAAATTCGTGTCTTCTGGTATTGCAACGCGTATAATTCACGCTTCAATTATTCATTAGACAAAGAGCAAACTATCTCAATGCCGCAGTTTATTGCATCTTGTGCAAAGGGTCTTGAATATCTATTAGTCGACGAACTAACAGCGTTAGGGGCTAATGATGCGAAAGAAGGCCTGTCTCAGGTTAAATTTGAAGCCAGCTGGGAAACCGCGTATCACATTCTGATGTGGAGTCGCGTTGCCAGCCGAGTTTTCTATCCGATTGCCACATTCACCGCTCAGGACGATGAGACCCTTTACCAACAAGCGTCGATTATCGATTGGTCTCAACACATAGCCGCCGGTGGTACATTTTTAGTCAATGCGCAAAGCTTCCGGTCCAAACTTTCCCACACCCAATTTATTTCACAAAGAATAAAAGACGCCATCGTCGACTATTTTAAGGATGAAGGAGCAACTCGACCTGATGTTGCTTTCGAGGAGCCTGATGTTGTTATCCATTGTCGCGTAAGAAGGGATCAAGTGACTTTGTCGATTGACTTAGCGGGAGTCGGCCTGCATCACAGAGGTTATCGAATTGAAGGCGGCTCGGCGCCAATAAAGGAAAACCTGGCTGCTGCTTTGTTGATGCGAGCGGGGTGGGGCAAGCACGTAAATACCCTTTATGACCCTATGTGTGGCTCAGGCACCTTTTTGATTGAAGGGGCTATGATGGCGCTAGATATTGCGCCCGGCACCTTACGCCAATATCTAGGGCTATTCGGCTGGAATCAATTTGATGCAAATTTGTGGCAGTCGGTTGAAAATCAAGCGATTTCTCGAGCCGAAAAGGCACGTCTGGATACCAGTTTCACGATTACTGGCAGCGATATAAACCCCCGAGCGGTTCGAAATGCACAAATGAATGTGAGTCTTGCTGGCCTTGATGATGTTATTAAAATCCATATCGGTGGTCTCGATCAAGTTGAACAAATGGACCTACCCGAAAACGGTTTAGTCATAGTCAACCCGCCATACAGCGAAAGGTTGGGAGAAAGAGAAGAAGTTCAAAGCCTCTATCATCAACTCGGTCAATTACTCAAAAAAGCGTTTATTGGTTGGCGAGCCTCCATTTTGTCGCCCGATAAAGCATTTGGACATGCGCTTGGCATTCGTGCCGTAAAGATCTATAAGTTTAATAATGGCAGTATTCCCTGCGAGTTGTTAAATCTGGAAATTAAAACAGAAAACTTCCTCAACCGGTTATCTCAAGATGAGGTCGATAAAGATTTTAAATCGAAACTATCTGAGCAAGCCATGCAGCTTTGCAATCGATTAGAAAAAAACCGGGCAAAACTCCGTAAGTATTTGCAAAAAGAAAATATAAGCTGTTATCGGATTTATGACGCAGATTTGCCCGACTATAATGCCGCGATAGATGTCTACGCTGATCGACTACATATCCAGGAATACCGCGCGCCGAAATCGATCGATGAAAAGACCGCCGCCAGACGTATTAATGAGACAGCAAAGGTCGCGGCAGGTGTTTTCCAGCTACCTTTAAAAAAGGTTTTCGTGAAGCAAAGGCGACAACAAAAGGGGGATTGGCAATATCAAAAGGCCAATCATGGGGAAAATCGATCGAAAGACGATAATTTTTTCTTAGTGCAAGAGGGCGGCCGGCAATTTAATGTCAATATGTGTGATTACCTGGATACTGGACTATTTCTGGATCATCGCAAAACCCGCGAGCTAGTCGCTGAGAAAAGCGCAGGCAAGCGCGTACTCAACCTGTTTTGTTATACGGCCAGTGTTTCTGTTTACGCGGCGACGGCGGGCGCGCAATCGACCACCAATGTTGATCTATCTCGCACTTATCTCGATTGGGCGAAACGCAATTTTGCGAACAATTCAATCGATTTAGCGCGACACCGATTTATCAGAGAAGACTGTATGCAATGGCTAGCCACCGCGAAAGAGAAGGGCGAAACCTTTGATTTAATTTTTCTCGATCCACCAACATTTTCAAATTCTAAAAAAATGGAAGATCATTTTGATGTACAAAAAGCGCATGTCGAAATGATTGACCAATGTGTTGAACTACTTACGCCTGGCGGGCTGTTATACTTTTCGAACAATTTTCAAAAATTTGAAATGCAAGTAGAGACGTGTGAGAAATTTCAGGTCAAAGAGATTACTCATCAAACGCAAACACCCGATTTTGCGCGAAAAAATCTGCATCGTTGTTGGTTAATAAGCCGGCGCTAGCCATGCACTTGAGAAAGGATTTATTCGCAAAACAGAGCGAGCAAAATAGGTAAGAACGCGAGACTATTAGGATAGAAAAAATGCGAGGCGTTATTCGATTATATACTACGGCCGGGTGTCATTTATGTGAACAGGCCGAAGCAATGGTCATGTATCTTTTAGAAAACGAGCAGCAATTTGGCGATAAATTTGAATTGTTGGAAGTTGAGATCGCGGGAAATGAAGCGCTTGTAGAACGTTTTGGCATTCGAATCCCAGTATTAGAGTCGAAAGCAGGTGAGCTTGGCTGGCCATTTGAATTAGAAGATTTAATTGCCTGGCTGAATAAAGCCTAAGGAATACCAAAATAAAAATGGGGCTTTGAGAGCCCCATTTTTTATCATGCGATTAAATTAGCGAATATTAAGAGTCGCTATCGCTTTCGCAGTATTTTTGTTGTTGTTCGGTCATTTTCTTGATTTGCGCGGCTTTTTCTTCATCTGTCATCAGACGTTTACCGCCTTGACCATCATCTTGAGCAATTCTGGACGCATTTTGCAGAACATCCAGGTTTTGTGTCGCTATTTTACAATTATCTCGTCGCCACGAATTGTAGGAGTCATCCTTTGTGGAGTCGTCATTACTAGCCGACTGTTGTGGCGCCCGAACTGGGATCTCTTTTTGACCCTTGTCAGTCGTACGACGTACTTTTTCAAATGCAACTCCAGGCTCTGGAGGCCGTTCGGTGTAATGAACCATGCCCTGTGCGTCTTTCCACTTATATATGTACTGTTCCGCCGAAATTGCATTTGGCGCGCTTAAGAAACCAGCTACGGCTAAAGTCGCGAGCAATACCCTGATTTTCATGAATACATCCTATCGTTCTACTGATACAGCTAATATAGTCTTAAATGGGGGTAAAAGTTAAGGATTTTATTAAAATTTGTTTATTTTTGAGACGCTTACTGCTGTTTTTCGGTTTGAAGTTTGTTCTTGTCAGCGAAATGCATAACATCGTTTAAGAGGTTAGCATGCTCATCATTAAGTTTTGCATCAATAATGACGCATTTTATACCGTCGATGACCGCAGGGCGAAGAAGGGGCGAATAGTACATGCGACGATTGCGAAAGGTACATAGGTTACCGCACAGCCTTTCAGCCCAATCGCTCGGACGAAATTTATTACCTTCTTGAGTAATGCCTTTCAAAATTAGTCGGCTGAAATCAACGTCAATCATGTAAACATCTCTTAATTGTTAAAACGCGTGCGCGCGGCATAATGCCAGAAAACGCTTGATTGTCAATAGACCTGGATCAACTTAGACTGCGATGGACCTAAATTTAAAAATCGATATTTCCCTTCAATGAATAATCAATACTGCGCAGTCTTTGTCTTGCTAAGTGTAGCAAAGAAAAGTCAGTTCGCTAGCATTGTGATACAGCTTCTGGGAATTCGAGAAGATTGCGCCGGAAACCGCTTAATTCACAGATACTATTGCGGAATGTAACATTCATGGAAAGTAAGCGTCGATGAGATAGTACGGAATTAAATCTGTTTGAGGGAAAATGGTCAAATTGAAGTCAAAATCACGGTCTGAGTCATTAACAGAGAATCAGGTCACTTCGGAGTCGGTATTTTGGAATCGCCGAGAGTTTGTTAAACGTTTTTCTATGGGAGCTGCATTCGCCAGCTCGATGGGCGGCGTTCAGGTTTTTGGACAATCTGACGCGCCATATTCTGGTGAATCACTCCGAAGTGAGTTGAGTAGCGAATATGTTATAACCCACCATAATAATTTCTATGAATTTTCGACCAGCAAAGAAAAGCCGGCGCAAATGGCCAAAAGCTTTAATCCAGGCCTAGATTGGAAAGTCGAGATTACAGGAGAAGTCGAAGCGCCGGGTACATATACGTTAGAAGATATTTTAAGTTGGGGACAACAGGAAGAAAGAATTTACCGTTTACGCTGTGTGGAGGCCTGGTCGATGGTTGTACCCTGGATGGGCTTTCAACTCAGCAATATTCTCAAAAAGGTTCAGCCAAACTCTCATGCCAGGTATGTGGAATTTAAAACGCTCAAAGATTCGAGCGTTTTTCCGGGGCAAAAAAGAGGTGTTTTTGGTATGCATTCGTTGCCTTGGCCATATACAGAAGGATTAACCTTAGCAGAAGCCGCACACCCGCTAACTTTTATTGCAACTGGTGTTTATGGCAAGAATTTACCCGGACAAAATGGCGCACCTCTCAGGCTAGTTGTGCCATGGAAATATGGGTTTAAGAGTATCAAATCAATCGTGTCGATTAATTTTACTCGTAACCAACCGGTATCGACCTGGAATAAACGGTTACCCAAAGAGTATGGATTTTTTGCCAATGTTAATCCTGAAGTGGACCATCCTCGTTGGAGTCAGGCTACCGAGCGGCGGATCACAAATGAATCATTCTTTGGCGTTAAAAAAATTCCGACCTTGATGTTCAATGGATATAGTGATGAGGTAGCGCATTTATACAAAGGTTTGGACCTGCGCAAATATTACTAGCATTGATATAAAAACTTGTTGGAAGAGAAAGGTTACTGTTTGTGTGGATCAAAATACTCAAGTGCATAAGCCATATTTTAGCTTGGCTGCCATTAGTTTACTTGCTCTATGGCGGATACAACCATCAGTTAGGTGGTGATCCTCAGGAAAAGGTCCTTCATGAATTAGGCAGTTGGGGCTTAATTTTTTTACTCTTATCTTTATCCATGACGCCTGCTCGGATCCTGTATAGCAGATTTCCGTGGATACGATTCCGGCGAATGCTAGGGTTATATTCCGCGTTTTACTTGCTATTACACCTGATTATTTATGTGATTTTCTTCCTTGGGTTTAGCGCTTCCGAATTGCTCAATGAAATAATAGAGCGACCTTATATTACCGTTGGTATGTTGGCTTTTAGTGGTTTAATACCACTGGCAATAACTTCAACCAGGCGCGCGCAACGCCGGTTAGGGAAAAAATGGAAAAAGCTCCATCAGTTGGTTTACCCTATTGCAGGGCTCGGATTAGTCCATTTTGTTTGGCAGAGTAAGTCTGACCTGAATGAGCCATTAGCTTATGTAAGCTGGGGGATTATTCTAATTGTGCTCCGATTTTATCCTGCGATACGAAAGAAAATGAACAAGCCGCCAGTTTCCTTAAGTCGCGAGAAAACTGGCATTGTCGATTAGTCGCCATCAATAATGCGCCCAAGGCCGCCCAGCGCTGAACCTTCACCTTTATCACTGCCGCCGTAACTGGCAGCGCTTTCAATGATTCGATCAGCAAGGCGGGAAAATGGAAGGCTTTGCAACCAGACCGTACCGTGCCCGCTAAGGGTCGCTAAAAATAGTCCTTCGCCGCCAAATATCATTGATTTCAAATTTCCTGCGCGCTCAATATCGTATTCAACGCCTTCGGTAAACCCAACTAGACATCCCGTATCGACGCGGAGTGTCTCTCCTGAAAGCTCTTTTTGTATGAGTGTGCCGCCAGCGTGGATGAACGCCATACCGTCGCCCTCGAGCTTTTGTAGGATAAACCCTTCACCGCCAAAAAATCCCGCGCCCAGCTTGCGGTTAAATGTTATTGAAACTTTTGTGCCAAGTGCTGCCGCAACAAATGAATCTTTCTGGCAGATCACCTTTTCTCCTAGAGTTGACATGTCTAGCGGAACTATCGTGCCAGGGTAGGGGGCTGAGAAAGCAACTGTTGAACGTTGTTTGCCCTGGTTTGTAAAGTGAGTAGTAAAAATTGATTCGCCTGTCAGTTTTCGTTTTGCCGCTGAAAAAAGCTTGGACATCATGCCTTGATCAGGGTTGGAGCCGTCGCCCATTTTGGTTTCAAAATTAATACCTTGCTCCATATAAGCCATGGCACCAGCTTCGGCAATCACGGTTTCGTCAGGATCCAGCTCCACTTCGACCAGCTGGATATCGTGTCCTATAATTTTATAATCGACTTCGTGGCATCGCATATTTTTATTCCTTTGCAATTTTAAGAGAAGAAGTTGTTCGTTAATTTAACCAAAAATCGCTTTAAATCACTATCAATTTGGCTGGATTTAACAACTTCTTACAGAAACAAGCCGGGTACAACTGTTTTAAGTATTGGCAAGTTACTTGCTAAGCTCTAGGTCATCCCATAGAGCATAGAAGTTACACGAGGAAATACAGATGAATCTAAAGCAAACCTTTTTAGCTACGACAGTGTTGTTGATTATAACCGGATGCTCGACCGTCCATGTTAGAGCTAATAGTACAGGCGAAAACCGGGACCATAGCAGCGTATTTGGTGGAGTGACAATTGATCCTGGCGCGGTTGTCAGAGACGTTTCGAGCGTAAACGGTGGAATTGAGTTGAAACATCAATCCAGTGCTCGAGTCGTAGATGTAGTCAATGGCGGTGTAGATATTGGCGATAATGTGAAGGTCAAACGAGTAGAGACCGTGAACGGTGGGATTGATGCCGGCGAGAAATTAACGGTCGAAGAAACACTTGAAACGGTTAACGGACAAATTAATGTCGGTACTGGTAGTCATATTGGCCAACACATTGTGACCGTCAATGGTGACGTTAATTTGAACGGCGTTACCGTGGAGCGTGATCTTAAAACCCATAACGGTGACGTGTCGCTTAAAAACGGTACTTTGATCAAAGGTAACCTGGTGATAGAAAAATCGGGGAGTTGGGCGATCTGGGGAATAAATGACGAGAAGCTTTTAATTGAAATCGATTCGGACTCAAAAATCGAAGGCGATATTCTGCTCTACAAACCTGTAAACCTTGCTATTGATGATGAAGCCCAGATCGGTGAAATCAAGCACTTATATAAAAGAAAATAAGGGGGTTGCGCGCCTCGCGATTGGTCTAGTAAAGGCTAAGATATTTATGCGTAGATGTTGTGGTTGATGTGACCCACTAATGTCGAAAAATTAACCAATATTCAAAAGGGTAAATAATTTTTGATTTGTTTAAAAAAGTGGGTTGACTCTAACCGATCGCTCTGTATAATGCGCGCCTCGCTCAGGGATAAACCTGATGGTTATCACTGCAGCTTTGACACTTGAATTGAGTTTTTAATTAATCTTAAACTAAGTGTTGACAGAGGTTAAGCGCACTGTATAATGCGCGCCCGCTTCGGACGAAAATTTATCTTTTCAAATGAAGCAAAATCAACCGCTTGAAAAAGTTTTAAGCTTTTGAAAATTAAGGGTTGACAGGGTGTTTGAAGGATGTATAATTTCGCGCCCAAGCTTGCTGAGCATGTCCTCAGGAGCGATGTTCTGAAACAGATGAAGAAAAAGCAATCTGTGTGGGTACTCATTGATGAATTCACAACACAGACTAGAAGCATTTATGCGGATAGTCATCATCAAGAGAACTTACCTAGAGATTGATTTG
>Ga0209475_10000525_pt1 | contig 74873 bp, 50 predicted proteins | sample tdDd471_FD_187128 | JGI IMG/M metagenome (GOLD analysis project Ga0209475, IMG submission 187128) | Marine sediment microbial communities from the Atlantic coast under amendment with organic carbon and nitrate - tdDd47.1 (SPAdes)... | ecosystem: Environmental > Aquatic > Marine > Coastal >... | reverse complement strand
TTCCATAAGGACTGATAAAAGCTGATGCTGAGCTTTTTTCCAGTTTGGGGAAGACTCCCGACAGTTCAGTGTATGCTTCATCGAGATCTTCACGATAATCATCTTCAGATATTCCAAAATCGTCGTAAAAGCCATTGTTTCTAAATAGATTTTCAATGAATGAAAAGTGAGAATCCTGATAAGATTCATATCCATCTTTTATCTCTTTTTCTGTTATACCAAGATAAGTCCTCTCCCAGAAATCATTAATACTTTTCCCTCCGGCAAAAGCATAAGAGGCTTTGGACAAACGTCCGGCATTATCATATTCCCAGGAAGAGGTTCTTCCCTTCTCATCCATTTGCAGAGTAACCTGTCCTGCATCATTGTACGAGTAGAATCTGGCAGGAAGGTCTCTATATCGGTTTCCCTCATTGTGACTGATTGAGGTAACTCTGCCTGCTATGTCATATGTCGTATTTATAGATATTCCGTTTGACAACTCCCTCTCAATTTCTCTTCCCATAAGGTCATAAGAGAAATTGGTCTCATTTCCTTCAGGATCTATCATGGAAATCGGTCTATTCAGATTGTCATAAGCCCAAGTTGCTCTTCTATCTTCATCTGCCCAGGATAGTGCTGTTCTGTTACCCGATGGATCATATTCATAAGAAATCTCTTCATCTTTATAATGGTCGATAGATTTAGTCATTCTTCCAAGGGGGTCATAGGCATATTCCAATCGGGAAGCATTGTTTTCAGTTAATAAGAGATTACCGGCACCATCATAAGTGAAGCTTTCAAAACCTCCGACAGAAAATTCTTTCCGCGATAGTCTGTCAGCTTCATCATAAGAAAATATTGTCACATCTCCTTTGAAATCAGTGATTCTGTGAACTTTGTTGTTTTTGAAATATGTATATGTCTTAATATCTCCCAATCGGTTGATCTCTTTCTCCAACCGGTTTCTTTTATCATACATATAATAGTATGGTTCTCCGCCAGTCTGTGTTTCCACGGTTAGATTTCCAGATGGGTCATAAGCATAATCGATCCCGACATTCTCACCATCTCTTGTAGAAGTGAGTCGGCCAAGTGGATTATACTCATAAGATTTCGTCCTTGACAGAGGATCTTCTTCAAAAAGAAGCTGCCCGTTTTTATCGTAGCCGTATGTAGTTCTGTTATTCATAGGATCTAATGTACCGATAAGCCGGCCAGCCATGTCAAATTCTCTTTCCCATTTGGCACTATCTGCCGTAGTCGTTCTAAAAAGCTGACCTAAGGGAGTATATTCATTGATCGTTTCCTTATTTTCAGGGTCTATTGTTTTTACCAGATTCCCCAATTTATCATATTCCCTAGTCCAGATATTACCATTTGGATCTTCAGATGTGAGAATTTGACCCCGTGTATTATAGGTGTATTTTTCAGATAGACCTTCATAAGGATAAGGCAGGTTCACTTCAAGAATCTGTCCGAACTGGTCAACCTCATATTCGAAAGTCGTTTCATTACGATCGGTATAAGTCTTGATAAAGCCGGTATCAGAATAGGTCCATTTTTCTGAAGTTCCATCAGAATACATGACTGTAGATCGTTTACCTGTATCATTGTAGCGATACTGAGTGTTGTAATCTTCTTCATCAGTTAGTGAAATCAATCTTCCCAAACCATCATATGTGTATTCTTTAATGGAATTATCAGGATTTAATACCTGAGAGACCTGTCCAACAGCAGTATAATCATATTCGGTTTCATACCCTCTTGGGTCGGTGTACACCTCAAGCTGCCCTCTTCCTGTATAGTCAAAATACTCTTTTACAGGAAGATCAAGATCCACATGATCAATTATTTTGGTCTCAACTCTATCTCGTGAGTTATATAAGTACTCAGTTACAGTGCCTTCGGGATCGGTTATTTTCCATAACAGACTATTGAAATAATCGTATGAAGTCGTTGCAGATTCAGATTCATCGAGCTGTTTTCGTTCGGTTATTAATTCTCCTGTGTTGGAATCATATATGTATTCACTATAGGCTTCCAGATCTCCATTTTCTGAGAAAACGGACTTTGACTCGGCTTTGCCAATCGGATTGTAAGTATATACGACCGATTGGTTTAAAGGATTTTCTACTGAGAGTAGATTGTGCTTTTTATTATATGTGTAGTCGAATGTATTGCCATCTCTATCTACGACATAATCGATATCCTTTCTATTTGTATAAAAAGTCTGTTCAAAAGTTTCATCGGGATAGACAATTTTAGAGATTCTACCTGATGGTGTGTATTCATATGACGTTGTGTTTTCATCGGGATCGGTAACGCTGAGCAGTTTTCCGATAGAATCATAATCATAAACCCAGATATTATTTTCACCATCTGTTACTGTTGAGATACTTCCATATTCGTCATAAGTAAAATCTTCCGTTATCATATGACCATCAGATGTATTCCCGCGAGATCTGGAAGTGACCAGCCCTTTCCCGTTATAGATATAAGATTCTTCAGATTCAAGAGAACCTCTATCATCAAAGACTTTCGTAGATGTCAGATTTCCTTTGTCATCGTAATCATTGATTATCTGATTGCCATCTGCATCATTGAGTTCGGTCAATTGACTAAACTCATTGTACTTTCTGGTTTCAAATGAACCGTCGGGGTGGTTTATTTCCGTTATATTTCGTTTGTCATCATAGCTAAAGGAGGTGGTGTTTCCAGAACGGCTGCGAGAGGTTTTAACATTATTGTTGTCATCATAAGTTTTTTCTGTATAGGAATAATCAGGGTAAACTACTTTGGTCTCTCGTTTCCGATCATCATAATAATGGAATACTTCAACACCTGACGGATCTATATACCTTGTAAATTTATCTTCAGGATGATAATAAAAGTATTCCGTATCTCCTTCCTCATCTACTGTACTGGAAACTACACTTTTACCATTTAAATTCGTGTAATTGTAATTTCTGAAACTCTCATCAGGTTTTATAATTCTTTTTAGGAGATTACTTTCATATTCATATCGGAGGACATCCCCATCAACATCTGTTATAGTACTTAATTTCCCCGCATTGTAAGAAAAGTGAACAGATTGCTCTTCGGGAAGATCAATTTTACTAATATAACCATCTGTATAAGTGAAATCAATTTGACGACCATCGTCAGAAAGGATATTCTCCAGCTGTGCAAGGTCCTGTGTATAGGTATACTCTACGGAATTACCCTTACGATCTTTATATAGAACTGGTAAGCCATAGAAGTTGTATATCTTGATGGAACCATCTTTTGTGGTTTTTACAAATTCTCCATTGTCAGAAAGGTATAATGTATAATCAACCGGCTGCATTGGAGTCATACCACTACCAGCAGGATAATAATTTATGATACCAGATGTTCCATATTGTGTACTGCTGCTATAATCAATTATTTCATTTAGTCTGAATACAACAGGCATTCCATCCTCATCGATTAAAGTTACAGTCCCATTCCCCGTTTCATGATAATTACCAGAATCTGAAACTTTTGAATTTAGAGATCTGAAAGATTCCGCTGCGTTGTGTATATTCTGCATTGAAGATAACTGATTTTCCAGGTCTATATCGATAAAATCCCTGGCTGTTTCAATCGTAGATGGTTTCACCGATATCTCAAAGTATTCGATTTTATCCACCAGATCATCTCTTAATAAAACAATAGCAGCTTTTAGATCTGTATATGTATTGATTTTTGCCTGGAATTTACTTTTTGTATGAACTGCTTTATTTTTTGCAACGGTAAATGCAGCTATTGCTTTTTCACAATCAGCTATTTTTTCATTGAGATTTAATATACTTTCTTGAATATCAGTAATGGTTGCATTGTATTTCTCAATCATCTCCCCATATTTTAATTCAGCAGCTAAAATTTTATCTTTATAAGTCTGTAACACTGATCCGCTATCTACCATAGCTCCATGTATGATTCTGTCATCCAAACTGCTTTCCCACAGATTTCCAAGTAGACCTTCTGTCGGGTTATTGTGACTTCCATATTTTCTGGTGATATCAATTTCCAACTCACCGATATTGAAAACAAAATCAGTTTCCGCTGTTACAAATTCACCAATAGATATTTTTACAGGGTCTCCGACTTCAAGTGTTTTGTTGTCATCACCATCATTTTCAACTAAACCTTCTGTAAGATTCTCTCTTAACTTAGATCTTGTTATTGCATCAATTATATCTTGTGTATTTGTAACCTGCTCTGTATCGGTATTTAATGCAGAATCCACAATGTTTGCATTTTCCTGGGATGTTCCAGCTGTTTCACCTGCTTCTGTTTCGACTTGATCCGGATCAACGCCTACTGTTCCAGAATCTGGAAACTCTGTTGTTTCTGTTTCAGTATGATAACCACTGCATCCTGAGTCATGATTTGGATCAGAATCATGAGATCCTCCATAGGGGCAAATATCGGGATGATTTCCAGGGCAATATCTATGTTCACTTGTACAATTAGTAGGACAGCTACTAAAATGAGAACCACTTTTACATCCAGAACTGTGAAAATCTCGTGTACAGCCACTACAAGGAACGGAAACAATATGCGTACAAGCTATTGCACTTCCTTCATATTCATGAGTTTCTGATTCACCAAATACATTTCCTAATGATACTGTGAGTAATAAAAAAAATATAAATGTAACTTTTTGACTAAAGCTTCTCATACAGAACCTCCACAGGATCGATTGATAAGTTTTCATAATTTTCAGAGGCAATATATACAAAGTAACCGGAAGAACCGGACTTCAGAATATTCTCGGTGAAACTATTCTCTAATACATTATTTATATAGAGATCAAAATTACTGTCACTTGACTGAGTGACCTTAAGAATATTCTCAGCATTGTATCCTTGATTGAGAGATGCAGAAGCCGTCCATGTGATAACATCCGAGGTAATTCCATGTACGGATTTAAAAACTCTGTAATTCCCCATGGTATCAATTACAAAAGCCAAATAGGAATTATTGTTCATGCAGAAAGACATTCCAAAATCACTATATACATAGCCACTGCTTTTCTTTAATTTGACTTCCAAAGACGTATAGGGATCTTCTTCAGAATTTTCAAGAGGATAAATATAAGCTTCCTGATGGTCTTTTGGATCATTTGTAAAATATTTTAACCAATTGCTATCAGCAACTTGCTCAAAACCTGATGTTGTAATATCAACATTGGGAACAGCACAACTGAAAATTGAAATCAAAATTAAAGAAACTAATATCAAAGACATATAAGATTTAGATCTTATATAAAGGGGTGAGGACATAATAACTCCGATTATTTTTATTTGACTTTTTTAAATAGAAGAATGTTATATTATATCTGTTTTATTAATCCTGCAAGATATATTTAATTTTAAACAATATTAATAATACAGACATCGCACCATTGTTATTATTGGTAGTGCGTGATTTTTTCCAGTATATGATTAACTATAAACTATGTAACCGTAAATTTAATAGGCCATTAAAAAAATAAATAAAAGACTGCACTCTATACCAGGAGGCAGTATGAAAAGCAAAAAAAATGATCAAGAGTGGAAGATATTAGTAAATCTATATAAGGATTCTAAATTATCCATTGTGAAATTCAGCCAGGAAAATGATTTAAAACCTTCAACTCTGGCTTATTGGGTGAAAAAATTTAGATCTGCTGAGTCTAGACCTGAAACGAAGCTTGTAAGAATAGCCAAACCAATAATTTCAGAACAGAAGATGATTTTATCATACGGTGGAATCGTTATTGAAATCCCGAATAACATTTCAGCAAAGGTCATTACTTCTTTAATATCCACAGTCAGAGAGATTTGTTAATATGCTGATCGATTTTTCAAAAGTAGAAATTTTCGTTCGTCCTGGAATCACTGATATGAGAAAACAAATTAATGGATTATCTGTAATGGCAGAAGTTGAAATGAAAAAAGACTCTGGATCAGGAAGTCTGTTTCTCTTTTGCAGCAGAAACAGGAAAAATTTGAAATGTATCTACTGGGATAGAAATGGATTTTGTATGTGGCAGAAGAAATTAGAAAAGGATAAATTCCCCTGGCCACTGACCGAAGAAGATGCCCAAGAGATTACTTTTGATCAATTGAGAATGCTTATTGATGGTATAGACTTCTGGAATGCTCATAAAAAAATTACTTTTAAAGAAATGAACTAAAAGGGTTTTATAACTGGCAGAAAAATAGTAAAATTCCTGCAATGGATTTGGAAAAACAGAACTTAACACCGGAAGTTTTAGAATATATAAAATCTCTTGAGTTGGAAAATAAAGATCTCAAATCTAAGCTAAATTTAGCTATTATGGCTAAGTTTGGGAAGTCCAGTGAAAAGATCGAACCTCTACAACCGGAACTTTTTGAAGAGTTAACTCCAGAAAATTTGGAAGAAGAGTCGGTGGAAGAATTGATTGTTCCCGAACATAGTAGAAAAAAAAAGGGAAGAAAACCTATAGATCCTTCTTTGCCCCGAGAAATAATTTATCATGATATTGCTGAAGAGGATAAGATTTGTGGATGCGGCTGTAATCTTATTGTTATAGAAGAGGTCGCTACCGAAAAGATTCAAGTAATTCCAGAAAAGCTATATGTTGAGAGACATGTTAGGCCTAAATATGCCTGTCGTAACTGTGAAGGTTCCGGTGATGAAGAGAAACCGGTTTTCAGGATTGCACCTGCTCCATCTTCTCTTATTCCGGGAAGTATTATGACTGGTGGCTTGCTCTCCTATATTATGATCAATAAATTTTGTGATTATCTCCCTTTCTACCGGCAAGAAGAACGGTTTAAAAGATTCGGTATTCCCATCAGCAGACAGAATATGTCCAACTGGACAATTAAATCTTACAGAGTTCTAAAAGAACTGAATGATTTAATGAAAGAAAAGATCAGAACAGGTTCCTTTCTCCAGATGGATGAAACTCCGATTCAGGTTCATGGCGAAGAAGGGAAAATCGATACAACAAAATCCTATGTTTGGGTCACAAAAGGAGGCCCTCCTGAGTTTCAAATAGCTCTATATGAATATAAAAAATCAAGAAAATCTCAATATATACGTGACATTGTGGAGGGATTCTCAGGTTACCTGCAAAGTGATGGATATAAAGGTTATGATTCAGCATTGAAAGAAAACGAAGAAGTGATCCAGGTTGGCTGTCTTGCCCATGCCAGAAGAAAGATATATGACGGCTATAAAGCTGCTAAAAATATAAAAGGTTCAAACGTTGTTATTAATAAAATTCAGAAGATATATGTTTTAGAAAAACGACTGAGACAAAAAGATCTACAACCTGATGATTTTGTAATAACAAGGAGGTCTCAGGTAAAACCGCTGCTTGATGATCTTAAAAAATGGTTGGATAAAAAGATATTGAATATCAGGCCAGAAAGCGATCTTGGAAAAGCTGTTAAATATACTCTTGGACAGTGGGATAAGATTATTAATTATCTGGATTGTCCCTACCTAACCCCTGATAATAATGCTGCAGAGAGAACCGTAAAGCCCTTTGTAATGGGGAGAAAAAACTGGATGTTTGCCGGTAGTACAGATGGAGCTGATGCTATGTGTTTTTATTATTCTCTCATTGAAACAGCTAAGCTCAATGGACTTAATCCATATGCATATTTGAAGTGGTTATTTGAACAAGCCCCAATACTTAAAGATGGTGAAAGTCTTGCAGCTCTGGCTCCGTGGAATTGTAATCCTGAGGGAATTAATCGGATTATGCTATCAGCCTAGAAAATTGACGGATACTAAACTATAAACAAGTTAGCCATAAAATTATGCAAAATGTAGAGAAAATAATGCCCTTGTTGAGCTGCCCGAAGGGTCTGCTCCAACTTTATATTATTTGATTTCATTCTTCGGGGTTTCAGGAAAAACGCTGACCGTTAATGGTCAACGCAATGCATAAGGAAGTTTCGTTCCAGCCGTCCCTGGCTATCACCGACAGAATTTCGATTATCGATAAGTTTTTCTCCATCCTGGAGACTTCCTGATCTTCAGTGTGAAGAGATTTTTAACCTTAAGTCACTTTTATGAAGTATTACATAAATGTACTCAAGATAATTTCTTGCGAAGTTATTTAGAAGTTCATTTTGGATCAATATCGATTATATAACCGGTTTCCGGATATTCTTCACCAAGCAATCCGTATTGATATCCAATATAATTTAGACATGTATCCTGATATTCCGTCCCATGATATACATCCAAAATTTCCAATTCTACTTCTGTATTTTCATTACTGCTCTTTACTGTCAACATCTGGAAGTTCGGAGTATCTTCCAACTCAACAGTCCATGTCTCCAGTGTTGTTAGATTTCGAATCAATAATGTCTTTATTCTGTTATTTTTTTCATAGAGATCCGGCCTTGAGTAAGAAACATAGCCGTTGGATATATGAAAAATTAAAAAAGCTTTGAATCCCTTTGATATTAATAGTTTTTCACCAATACCATCCCCTTCAACTCCCTCCACCCAGGGAGAAGGGATTTTTGTAACACCAATGTTATCATCGTTATAGATAATCTCTTTCCCTTGAATGACTTCAGTTAAATCTGATGAAGAGTCGAACAAGCTACCAGAAAAGATAAATGAATGAATAGAAGATCCCATAGAACCGTGAAAAAATGGGTAATCATCCTTATCATAAAGATATAAAAATGAATCATTGTGAATAGCTAACCACTCATTCTCAAAATTTTCTCCATACTGTATAAAATCAATACCATTTTTCTTTACAAGACGATAGGGATATTCTTCATGTTTTGACAATTTGTCCCCACCCTCTTCTAAAATCGTCATTCTACTATCTGTAAAGGAATAAGAATATCGAACTGGTGGACTGTAACGGCGATACTCTTTACCCGATAAGTTTCCTTCTGAAACTAGAGCAAAATTACAATACAGAAATGACAGAACCAGTAAAATTATTACCTTATTCATAATTATAATCTCCTTAATTTGGACCCCAACCATATGTATGCCGAATTACATCAGGAGTGAGCCATCCTGTTCGACCTCGAATTATAGAATTTCCGATTTTATTGATCAGTTCCGGATTAATCGTTAAGTTTACTGGAATTTTATCGCTATAGTCCTCTTTATACTCAAAACCTACCCCCTTTAACATTGAGGTCATACCATTAAAATCGGTAAGACCTAGAATCGGGCATCCTTCAGAATGAGGATCAGGACCGTATGATTCCATTTCTCCAAGAGCAGTTTTAGCATCTGGATGTAAGAGAAATCCAGTATTCCAATCAAGACCATTTCCTCTCAACCAAATCACATTAAGATAGTCTCCACTACCACCATTTGATCTAGCGAAGAACATCCCGTAATATGAATTGGGTTTCAATGTGTAATCATCAGTATTTAAATCAGTAGCATCAGCCCAGGTCTGAACTTCTGTATCAAATATACTTACACCCAAAAACATTACATCTAAACGTCCATCCCAATTATCTTTTCCCGGCAAACCGTAAATTCCACGAATGATTAATATTTCAGTTTTTTCTTTTAACCATTCTGGATCAAATCCAAAATCCCGATATTTCAGTATACCTTTTTTAATAGATTCAATTAATAGGAGTTTTGCATCATCATACATCTCCCCTGTCTTACCTTGAGTTATCATAAAGAGCCTAGCTAGGTTTTCTAATCCATTTTGTTGCTGTTCTTTTAAGGCGAATATACGTGATTCATCACTTGTTTTATTCTCTTCATACTGATCAGAATCAGTAGCTCTTAGTCCAGTCGGGTCAATAAATCTTAATGGGTTCTGATTGGCGTATCCGTACCAGTTGATTCCGTCTTTAATCGGATCTTCAGTAATGAATCTCCCCAGCCCCGGATCATACCACCTTGCATTGAAGTAATAGAGTCCGGTGTCACGGTCAATCTTCTTGCCTGTATAGTTTCTTTACCCTCTACAAATGGATAAAACTACCTTTAATGAATCTTAGAGGTCTGTATCTCAGCTATTGCCCTTCCCTATATTCTTCAATACTAACCAGATTTTATCATTCTTTAGTTGAGAACTCAACCAATGTCTGTTTTTAAGCACTTTGTAGGTGACAAGAATCGTAGCCGGCATTTTAATTCGAAAAAAGCTTTTTTCTTTCTGGATAAAAAAAGGGAATCCATTAAGAATCCCCGTTTATTGTTTTTTTGCTAAAACTGACATAGGAAACATTGGAAATAGCTCTGCAATTTAGCAAGGATCTTATGTAAAAAGCTTCTACAATCAGATAGCTTTATTTGGGAATCAAGTTTCACTATGGAGCAGTATGAAGAAAACCAAGTTCTATCATTTCGACATATCCATCATGATCAAAGTGAAATGTAAAACCATAGATGAGATCATTGTTAAGATCATGTGGTCTTTTGCGTTTACCAAAATCCCACATAATTTTCATAGAACTGATTCCTGAAGGTAATATTTTCCCTTTTTCATAAACCCAATCAATATTCTCCCAATAATAACTACCCTCTCGATATAACCTCGAATTTGGATAAAGCTTGATAACTTTTTCTCTACAAGAACCGATATTAACACCTCGAATAGTCATAAAATCTTTATATATTTTCAGTGTATCGATTGTATAATATTCGAATATTTCATCTCGTACAGAAAAATCATTAGTAGAGAAACGTGTTTTTAGAATAAACCCATCACCTTCAATTATTTTAGAATTGTCAAGTTTGATATTTTCTAATCCTTGAACTTCTGTCGCTACAATATCAAGAAAAGTAAGGGATGAATCATAATAGTTTATTATGTTTCCAGTTTTTTCATGAATCAAAGATAATTCGCTAATTGATTGCCCAAAGATACTAGTAGATAGAATTAGTAAGAAGATCAATTTCATTTTCATTCGTCTACCTCTCCGATTGTAATTATTCTATCTATTTGGTTCTCAGTGTTATCTGTTGAATAATCACGGTTTTCATCATTATCACTAGTATTTATTTTCTCAATACTTCCATCAGTCACACCGCTAATACCAATTTCATGTTCACTCTTTCCTTCAGAAGTGGTAATTTTTCCTCGGCCTAATACATATAGTGGATCTTCACTTTCATCGGCTTCATCTAAAACTTCATCTGGATCATTTCCTGATTCACGAGTATCTTCTTTTACTTTTAATTTTCCACCTGTAAATTCCTTCAAAAAATCATCTCTTTTCAACTTCCCATCTTCATCAAAGAGATCATCCATCTCCCCATTTTCCTGTTTTGATTCCCAATCTATGGGGTCTAAATCATTTTTCTTTCTATAATCGTCAACAACTCCAGACATACCTGAAAAAGTACAACCTTCCTCTTTCATTGGTATACTAGTATTAGGAATATTTCCTTTCATTTTCTGCATAGTTTTAGTCTCAAAATCAACAATTTCAAGTCCAGTCGGGTCTAGGTAACGTAAAGGGTTCTGATTTGCATAAGAAAACCAATTCACCCCATCCTTAACAGGGTCTTCCGTAATAAATCTCCCCAACTCCGGATCATACCACCGGGCATTGAAGTAATAGAGTCCTGTGTCAGGATCAATCTTCTTGCCTGTATAAAATCCGTCTCGTTCTACAAATCCAGACTCTCCAGTCTCCTCACCAAAAGGCGTGACATCATTCTGCCAGAGAATGTTTCCATCTCGATCAGTCATCATAACCGTACTGCCCAAATGGTCTGTAAGATAGAAATAATCAATACCATCCCTTCTCTCTGCTACCACCTTATTAAAGGCATATATGTATTCAGTAAATACTTCTTCATTTTCTTCTCTTAATAACATTCCGTCAAGACTGAACGCAAAATATTCTGTTCCTTCCAGTCCTTCTTTCTTAATCCTGTAACCCTTGGTGTCATAAGTATAGGTAGCAACCGTATTAAGGAGTCCATTTTCATCTGTCTTTCTAACCTGAATGAGTCGGTTTAAGAGATCGTATTCATACTCGGTATAACCCACGGTCTGATTAAGAGTGAGAGTATTATCCTCTATTACATAATCAGAGCCCTTTGCGATCATATTCCCATTCTTATCCCAGACATATCCCATATTCTCTTCTGATGATGATTCCACAGTCATAAGCCGGTCCGAATTAGGATAATATCTATAGGTTCGCCCCTCTTCCTCTTCGATAGATGTGTATAAAGAGGTCGTTGAGTTACTGGATAACCTGTTTCCCTTGCTGTCATACACAAACTCTTCATCACGAAGATTTGCCGTATAGAAAACGGTGAGGAGATCTCGTTTATTATTCTTTATAGTGGCAAGATCAACAGCTTCGTTATTCTCATTTCTTTCATCAAATTGAGAATGGATTTTAATATAATTCCCGAATACCGGTTCTCTGAAAGTTATCGTGATAACATTATCTGTCTCTTCAAAAATCCAGTCTGTTTGTCTCTCAAATCCACCTGTGAAGTTACTCGAAGAGGTAAATATTTCCAGATTGGAGCTGTCTATCCTATGACCAATCGATTCTGGTCTTATTTCCAAATGCGTAACAAACGTATCATAGCCCAGATCGACACCGATACTGGTTGATGCGTAATCGAGGAGAAGATCGACCTGATCAGAATCAAAGTCCAGACTCTTCTGCCCGGCGACATCAAACTCCGCTAACCCTACTCTTTGACTGTACTCGGGATCGTCTATTTTTTTTGCCGCAACATCTATAGCAAATTTTCCGTTTTCATTAGAAGTCTTCAATCTGTTAAGAGGATCATATGAATAGGAAGAATTGTTCTTCTGTACTATATTATTAGATTTATCATAACTCAGCTCAAAACTCTTTAGAACATCCTCTTCCTGCTCATAGCTGATTCCCGTCTGTCGACCACTGTTATCGTAACCGAATAAAGCATCAATTCCTGCGACATTTTTAAACGATTTCAGAAAACCTCTGGCATCATAGGATATCTTCTGATCTATAAACCCGGGAATAGATTCCAGTTGGGAAACGTTATTGTAGTTATAGGCAACAGTTTCACCTGAGGGATATGTCATTTCCGTGATGCGGTTCATAACATCGTAGTTGTAGCCTGTTCTTATCTCTTTCCCGTCAATAAACCGGCTGAGATTCAGAACCCGACTGTAGGGATCGGGAGAAAAAACACCACCAGTTGTATTATACTCGGTGCGTATCCCATCATCGGTACTCCATATAATATCGCCTGCCTCATCCCAGCTATTTTCTATAAACTTGAATAATCCTTTATCTGTGTTCTCAAGAGCCAAACTTCTCTGCAGATAGAGGTCCGTGTATTCATATGTTGAAACAGTACCTACCGGATCGGTGTGTGTCAGAATATTTCCAACGGCATCATAAGTATAAGAATGAACTTCATCGAGGGCATTTCTCTCTTCTATGACCCTATTCAGCTCATCATATATATACCTAGTTACATTGCTATTGGAATCTTCATAACGCGTCTGATTTCCCTTCCTGTCGAAATCAAAACGGGTTAATCCACCCAGAGCATCTTCAATTTCAGTTACCCTGTTATAAGAATCATAATACGATTTATTGCGGTTGCCCTTTCCATCTTCAGAGAGGACCAGATTTCCCACTTTATCGTATTCGTAATATTCATTGTTAGCTTCCAGCCGTAACACTCTGCTTAAGCGGCCAAGCTGATCATAGATCTGAGTAGTCTGAATCCCTGCAGGATCAGTGATAGAAGTAATACTCTTTCGGCCATCATACTCATAGGTCGTTGTATAACTGATTGGGTTTCCAACCAGGTCAACACCGGAAACAGTTTCCTGTTCTTTATTATTCCTGGAAGAATAGGTAAAACTGGTTTCTCCTCCATCGGGATTAACCTGATTCAGAACATTTCCCTTAAGGTCATAAGAGAATCTGACAACCGGTTTTCCGGGATAGCTTACTGTTTCCGGAAGATGTGCCCCGACTATCCGATCAAGGTCATCATAGTGATAAATAAGATTAAAATCTCTACCAGGATAATTCCCACTATTCTCTCTCGGATCAGTCATGGTCTCTTTTCTGTCTTTCAGATCATAGGTATAACTCACAATACCGTTTTCCGGATTTATCTCACTTAATACCTGATCTCGAGACGAATAGATAAAAGAATTCTCCTTACCGTTGCTGTCCACAGTTCTAACTATATTTCCGTTCTCATCGTAGTAACTCTTCTCTTCAATCTGTGTACCATCAACAGTTTTCAAGGTTCGGATCATCCGTCCAAGTTCATCATTCTCATAGGAGATGACATACTCACCATCTTCTGTATCCATGATGTCCTGAACCTTATATCCGTTCTTATCATAGACGGCTCTTGTATAAGGGGAGACTGTCACATACGTTCCATTCTCAAAAAACTCTTCTTCGGGGAGGACTGTTTTTACAGGTTGCTTCCTCTCATTGTAGAAAACAGACGTGCTGTTCCCATTCCCATCGATTCGTCTTACTTCGTTTCCTATCCCGTCAAAATAAGTGAGCGTTGTTATATCGTCATTACCAAAGGTCTGTACATTTTTGAACATTCTTCCGGAAAAATCATATGACTGAAAAGATAAGTGACCCTCCTCATCTGTAACGGTCTGTATATTGGTTGCATAATCAAAATCCATTGTTCTCGAATATGAGAAACCATTCTCTGTTGGATGGTTTACTTTCGACATCCTGTTCATAGAATCATACTCATATCCGGTTATGTTTCCATTTGGATCTTCCATGGAAATGACATTGTCCCAATTGTCATATCCCAAACGATAAACAGATTTCTCTATATCTTCAGTTTCTGCAAAATTATCATCTAATACTCTTAAATCTTTAGTTACAGTATCCAGTCTACCAAGTGAATCATAATCATATACAGCAATGGCACCGACTGGATTTGTCACAGTTGTAATCAGTTCAGGGTCATTAAAATCGATAGTGGTTATAGATCCTTCAAAATCGGTTTTAATCGTTCTTCCCAGATCATCATAAAGAAAACTGGTAGTATATCCTCTGGGATTTACTTCACTGGCCTTCCAGCCGGATTTATTTTCTAGGACTGAGACAGAAACGACATCAGAGAGTGTACCCTCAGCATCTTTTACATCTTTTTCAGTTCTGGTAATGGTGTAATAACCGGGGGAATCGACTGGAGAATAATCATAAATGATTTCAGTGATATGTTCTTCGGGATTTGTAACTTTGGCAATATTTCCATATATATCATATTCATAAAATGTCTCAGTAGTTGTACCATCAACCCAGAGAGTTTCTCCAGTATTCTGACCAAGGCTATTATATTCCCAGGCTGTATTAATAAATTGAGTGCTGATTGTATTTGCCTCTGCCGGAACTGTGTTTTTTACAACTCTCTGCAGTGGCAATGTTCTGATATTTCCGTTTGATAGTACAGGATTAACATATGGGCTGGTTTTCCATAAGATTTCAGGTACAGTTGTATTTCCACCATTAAGATATTGTATCCATGTTTCAAGACTGTTTATTCGGTCACCAGTTCGACTATATTTTTTGGTGTAAGTTCTATTCCCCCAGAAATCATATCGAAAATGGTTTTCTTGATAATTGTCTGCAGCACGTTCAGTCCTTTCTGATAAAACTCTCATAGTGTCTAAATCATATGTCATTTCTGAAGATTCAATAAACTGTCCTGTAGAAAGATCTGTAATAGTAGTCGATTTAGTGTAAGGAGTTACAATATAACGCAATGGGCTTTCTGTAAAACCCCGACCATTAATAACATCTTCTGCATGATCGTTCGAGAGACTCCACCGGAATCTCATCTCCTCATATGTAGAATAATTATATGTTTTTAACGTTTTTCCATTATTTACGACACTCTGTTTATTGATAAATTGATCGTGTCCATAATAATCAAAATCATATGAGTATGTAATTTGGTTCTCTAAAGAGCTTCCTTTCTCTTGATATCTCCTAAGTTTTGTAACAACTGGTCTCTCATTCCAACTATATGTCGCTTTTAAGGCTGTTGGTATAAATCCCAGAAAGAAATCTGCCAAGGATATTTTTGAATAAGCTAGGAATAGATAATTATAATCTAAAGAGGTATAACCCAAACCTGGAGCTGACATTCCACTCATGAGATAAACGGTTTGATATTGATATGAGCCCGAAATTTCGATTGCTGGAGGTAGAATCTGTGCAGCTATAACTGCAATCCCAGGAATCAGTTGGCATATAATAGAGGCGCCATTGAGTTTTAAACCTACTGACCCTCCTTTAAAATCATGAGAAAGATAATCATATGAACTTATCCTACCCCCAACATCATTAGCAGACTTTAACAATGGTAAAAACTTCGAAACATAAGCATTCTCTGCTGGGCTATCAACATTGTAGCTAATTGATCTGTTATGTATAGTGTCACCTTCAACACTGATTGTTCTAATCGTAGGTTTAAAAAATGTTATTGGTAAGTGATAATCAAGATTTATTGTCCATTCCTGTTCTTCTGCTCCATCTTCAAGAATATCTAGTTTTATCTTTTTAAGTTCTTTATATAAATATTCAAAAACAATTTTATTCTTTCCCGTTGGGTCAACCATTGATGTTGCTCTTCCTGTAGCATCGAACTCCCAAACAGTACCATCTTTCAACGTTAGTTTTGATGAAACCATATTCCAAGCTGGAATTTGCATATTTCCTATACTTACGAAGGTATCAAATGTTCCATCATCAATAGTTACTGGTATCTTAGACTGATGAATCTCTAATTGAAAATCAGCATTTTCATGGTTTTCTAGAGTCATCTCTCTATATAAGAGTGCATAAGTATCATCTACCAATTTCATATTATTAACAGGATAGAAACTTCCATCCTGTAAGCGTATCATGACACTGCCATTATTCGATCTAAGATATGGAAGATTTAAACGCCAACCTGTCCCCATGGAATAACTATAATCACCATTGTTTTGTAGGATTTTATTTACTTCTTGCTGGGCTAATCCAATAGCTGTAGATTTTGCAGCACTTCCAATTACCGAGGCAATATCTGCAACATCTAGAGATACTAAGTCTATACCTATCGATGCAGTGATCGAGGAGCCATAGCCATCACCACGAGCAGTTACAGTGTCATAAGTACGCTTCAACTCAAAATTAAATCCTCCGACTCCTGGCAGAACCAACTCAGAAACTTCTGTTCTGGCAGAACCTCCTTGTGGAGATACATTTAAATCCTGATATGTTGTGTTGGGTGCTTGTCCTGAATTCCCTGCATCCATTAACTCTTGAGGAGATAGATCTTCCAATACTGTCGGCTGAACAGAAAAGCTGGAAAAATGATTGGACGTAAAATAGATTTTGTTTGTTTCCGGATCAATTACACTTTGCTCAACTTTAAACCATCGCCCCCACATTGTATCAAAATAGAAAACACCTAATTTATTCTCCGGAAATGCTTCTGGAACCATAGATTCATTATATTCTATTTCTGCCAAAAACGGTTCTTCATACTCTACATGGTCCTGATAAACAGTATCACCCTCGTCTTCAACCATAACAGAATAATTATAAATGGGACTGATAATTCTATATGTCGCAAGTTCTTCCATATCTTCACTGACAATCTCAGATATATTGATTTCTTTTACATCGTCCGGAAGTGATCCCGGTGCAACATATATAGAAGAAGTTTCGTATTCAATAATAGTTACGTCTTCGGATTCAGGTGCAATATTTTTTTTTGCGACACCGATATTGATGATCTTTGAAGAATCAGTCTCACTGACATTTCCAGCCCTATCAATTGCAACGATTGAATATTGAACAGCCTCACCATTTTCCAATCCATCTTCTTCAACAAACAATTCCGAAGTGGATAAAAGAACGTTTCCTAATTCATCATCAATCCGTGAAACTCTGTATTCGACAACATCCTCATCAGATGCATCCCACCTGGCTTCAGCCTTTCCATTACCGGGAACCCCTCTAAAGTTAGGAGGTGCAATCGGAGCTGTAGTATCTATGTAGATATAAATTTCTTCTGTTCTGGAGTTTCCTACATTATCTATAGCTTTGACATAAACTTTCAGCTCTCCATCAACAGTTGAAGGAACTGTATAGGGACTGGAAACTTCTTGAAACGATTCTCCGTTAACAGATATTTCATAGTGAGATATTCCACTTGTCTCATCAGTTGTATCAAAGAGCAATGTCGGTGATGTGTTTGTCCATCCATCGACATCTGACTGTATATCAAAAGAAAGCGGGGCCGTCGTATCGATCGTAACCGTCTTCTCGATTATAGCAGATTTGTTTCCGGCAATATCTAAAGCCTGGAGTTCTACAGTCTGGAGACCTTCACTATAGAGGAAAACCTGAGAGCTGAATGCTCCATCTATGACCGGGGTCTGTTTCCCGTTTACCAGAACAACAGAGCCGTTTGCCTCCTCGACAGTTCCGGCAACATCCATATAACCGGTTGTATAAAAATCGCCATCTTCCGGTTTTACAATACTCAGAACCGGAGCTGTAGTATCATTGAAAAGAACCAGGTTGCGTCCGACAATATTGCCGTCACTGTCTTCGGCAATAATATTTATTGTATTTTCACCTTCGTTCAGAGTTATACCTGAAGCGATAAAATAATTGTCTGTTGTTGTGGCAGGAACGTCATTTATGGTAACTGTGTAATCACCGGTTCCGATAATTACACCTTCGATTGAGGTCGCCGGATCATTGGTCCATGTATTCTCTGAAGGTGTGAGAATATCAATCGAAAAACTGCCCGTATTCCGTATAACCTTTTTATGGATAATTCTATAGAATTTTCCATTTCTCTTATTTACACCTTTAAGTGTTACAAAGTTAAATCCCTCTTCTAAGGGAACATTGAGAGAAACACCTTGAGGACGACCGTCAATCTGCCAGGTCTGATCTCCCACTTCGGCAATAATGGTCATTGAAGATGGAGAGGTTATATCAAAAATTATTGAATTGTCATCTGTGAAAACTGTATCTTCTTCGGGGCTGACATCCATTTTCATATAGCCGTCTTCGAAAATCATAATATTGTGATCAGAACTCTCACCTTCTGGTGAAACAGCATGAGCTTCAATAAAAAGCGCTCCGTTTTCATCAACATCAAAATTTCTTAGTGGCAGCCAGAATGTATGTCCTTTCTGTTTAACAGACAAACCGTTAACTGTCACTATTGCTTCGGGATTGTCGATAAAACCAACCATATATGTAGATGAAGTGAACCCTTTGCTCAGAATCTCTCCGTCAGAGGGCCACAAGACTCGGATTTCCGGCTCGATCTTTTCCGTGGGACTACCTAGAAACTCAACTTCTCCGATACTTGAGAATAATCCCGTATCAATGATAATCTTATATCCAGTCTGATTCAGCTCATAAGTGACGATGCTGTCATCAGCATTATAATCGAGCTGAGCTTGCCATTCGATCCCGTTATGCAGAAAGATCTGTGCATTGCTACCATCTTCAGAATGTAAATTCAGTTTATTAAAATAGTATTCCCTATCAAAATCGAATTGTGTCGATCCCTTTGAATCATCGCTATTATACAGAAAGCCATCACTTAGATTATTGTTGAATAATTGAGCCAGGTCTGCTTCCCTATCAAAAAATTTGACACTGGATATTTGGAATTCTCCCCCCAAAGCAGGGACTGTCAGATAGTTTCCGTCTTCCCAGATATGATCCTGATTCAATAAAACCGAATAAAGGCAGTCATTACCTGACGAAGCCACTTTATCAGCTGTATATTGTCTTCCGTTAAAATTGAGTTCAATTGCGTTATCGTTATAATTCTGAAGCTCCAGATCAACAAAAAGACCGGACTTCTTTGAAAGCATGGATTCAAAAACAACCGTATTGGCAAGAGTGTTATCTGAAGACACAGGGATATTCACTACTGTATTACCTTTATAGTTCCCTTTTCCCCAGACTTCAATCTCCGAGAGACCTCCAAGCCTCAATGAATCACCTTCAAAATGAACAGATACTTTCTCAATCAGTCCGAGATTCGATCCTACGGGAACTCTAACCCATCCATTATCCAGAGCATCGGTATCAGGTTGAACATAAATATCACTCCATAAACCTTCGCTGAGGACAGACAGAGTAAAGTCTCCATCACTGTTGTCAGTAAAAAATAGATTTATAAACTCAACCGATGAGGGTGTCTCCAGAGTTAACTCTGCATCCATCTCCGAGAAGAATGTGTAAAATGCTTTGAAGAAATTGCTTAAACCCAGTAGAAAATCTAATTCATCAGACACTTCATCGAGTCTATCTATTTCATCATTCCCAAATAAGTTGGGGAATTTTTTGAATAAATGGGGGTATGCAGCCCAAAGTGTTCTGGCATTCCCGTCGGACAAGTAATCAGCTGAATAAAAGTGCGACGTATTATATGACGATTCTGTATCTGAAATATTTATCTTAGAGAAAACTGTTTCCGGTTTCTTACCATAGAGAGCGAACGAGTCAATTTCAATCAATTGTAAATTGTCAGAAGAGAATCGCAATCTGATTCTGTCATTGACCTTTCTGTCATAAGAGAGATCTATATTCTCAAAGGCCTGAGCCCCTTCCCTTCTGCTGAGAGCAAATGGGATCCATCCGGAATTACTAAAATATTCCACCTGAACCGAGAGGTTCTCACTGTTTCCGGAACCTTCCAATTTGAGGCCTGAAATCTCATATTCACCATTCAGGTTTATATCAATCCAGCCACCAGTCGCACTCGGATTGAAGTGAAGAGAAGTTGAAGGATCACCATCAATAAGATTCTGCGAAGAATTAAAAAAGTCCACAGTCGGAGAATCTGCAAGTGATGAAACACTCGATGTAATCTCTTCTCCTGTGAGCAAGGTCGAAAACGCTGTGAAGAGAAGAAATGTTATTACAAGTTTGCTTAGCTTATTCATTTTAATCTGTATATTCATGGTTTAATTACCTGTATTCCCTGTGTTACTGCTGATATCATTCAGTTTTATATAGTCTATTGCTGTTAAGCTTTCATCGTAATAATCATAAGTGTTACCGGTAAACTGACAACCGCTTACAAAGGGAACTGCCCCTCCATCTTCTTTAATGGCATACTCATAGTTATCGAAGAAAAATAGATCACTGAGAACAATCACTCCCTCGACAATATGGGTTCCTATCATATTCTCTGTAAATGTTGTGTTAACCAGACCGATTTCTGCTAGACCCCTTGTTGTCAGCCCTCTGATAGCCCGCGAGATAGTAGACTGGCCGATATTAGCTGTTCCGCTTACATGTATTCCTTTCCAGAAAAGCTCTGAGACATCATCATGCACGGTGAAATAGATATTATTTCCGGCATTGAGTGTTCCGTTTATCAGTAATCCTACATTTCCAATATCTTCTGGAGTACTGTAAGCATATATGTTTGAATCATCTGCGATATTCAGCACAAGTCCCTCCGGAACATCTACAGTCCCTGTGATTATATGATCTCCACTCCAAAATTCATCAATGAAAAGATTGCCGGAAGATGTATTCAAAACTTTCATATTCAAAGATTTCTCTGCTGTTTTTCCATAGATATCAGAAACTGTGATGTTCAGATCATAATCCGATTCTCTATCCCTCAATTCTCTATGTCTATAGTCCAGATCGACTACAGATTCAGAAGATACAAGTCCATTGCCAAAGTTCCATAAGCAACTTAATAGCCCGTCATCATCTTCTGCTGATTCTTCAAGCCTGAATGTCAAAGGCTGCCCCGGAGTCGTTACATTATCTGTAAGAGTAATCAATGGCGGACTGTTGAGGCGAATCCTCTGTACAGCTCCTTCATGGACATAATTTCCTGCCGCATCGGTCAGTCTTGCAATAACTACATAATTACCGTATCCGTCAATATCTGACTTATCAAAAGTATAAAAGCCAGTAGAGTTTGTCGTATTGATCAGAGTCAGTGAATCGGGATGTTCAAGATCTCTTGATGGTAACTCCAGATCAAACTCAACAAATACCTTTTCACTGGTTTCTTCATCGATACTATAAGCAATATCTACGCTTTCCCCATTTGATATTAGCCTAATCGCATCCTCATATAGCTCAGTAAACATATTTCCATCGACTGAAGTTGAATCTGCCGTAGAGAAGCTGAGCAGAGGAGCTTGAAGGTCGGTTGTAACATCATTTGAGAATGAAATAACAGAAGAATCTCCTGATCCATTATAAACTCTCATTGCTATTGCATAGAGATCTTTATCTGCAAGGTTTAAACCTCCGAGAGACAGCTTCTGATCATTGAATAGTTTCAGAATATCATTCTCTACCGAATTAACGGTAACAATTGGTCCCCAGTTGAACACTGTAGCAACACTCTTATCTGATGCAGGCACCACTCCGAACTGATATGAAATGACTCCACTCTGTTCATCTACTGCCGATGCTAAAATCTGTTCTATTGATGTTGAATTGGAAGTGTATGCCTTTTCAAGGTCATACACATGATCCTTAATAGTGATTGATTTTGCAACTTCGAGCTCTGTAATCTGCGCAGGTGTTTTATCTACGAGAATAGGGATTCCTGAAATAACAGGAGACCATAACCCTGCGGAGTTCTTAACTCTAACCCGAACTAATAGTTCCGTGCCGTCAAGAACACTGTCGTTCCCTCCGGGCAGATCTCTAAATTCAAAGAGATCATCAATTCTGTTTGAACCGGTTTTTCTATTAATCCACTTACCTGAGATAGTATTGGGATCTTCAAAAGTACCTACTGCATACTGGAACTCTGTTATCCTGGAAGTAGGCTCTTCCGCCGTTACATTAAAATCTACTTTTGTAGAAGTGAAGCGGTTATTGTAAAAATCCGTTATCACCGGAGCACTCTTATCGACCATAACGATATTGCTGTTCACATTACCGCTCCTTTTGGCTGCAGCCGATTCAGCAACAACTTCAAGAATATAGAAGTTATCTTCAAATGATGGATCCGATGCATCTATTGTTATTCGTTTCTCTGTGGTACTTCCCGATTCCGGTTCAACATCTATGAAATCATCAGTATTTTCATTGATAAGTTTTTTCAAGGTGTAGTGATACATTTCAATCGGAGCATTGGTATAATCACTATCCCAATCAAATTGAAGGACATCTCCCGACAGGTATCCATTTATATTCAGGACTTCCGGTGATGTTGAATCATACATGACACCTTTGGAGTATCCTGTACTTTTATTACCAGCATCATCTATACTCGCGGCATTAAAGGTTATTACATTTCCATCTTCAACTTCTTCTTTAAGTGTCACACTAATTGTATTTGAATCAGAAGTTTGGTTTTCTTGAATTTCCAGCCACTGTGCATATTCATCAAAAGTACCATAGGACCAGTCATAAGTATTTATTATTCCTGTCTGGTTATCACTGGCATCAATATTTAGAGTAAGATTATTTTTCCGATTTATATATCTATAGTCCTCATTTCCCGTGGTTCCGACAAGAGTGACCTCCGCCATATCCGGAGCCTGATCATCAATGGTAATTCCATTGCTAATTCCGATACTTTCTATACCAGCGCCATTTACTGCTTTAACCGCGATATAAATGATATCATCATTCACTCCATATGATGCATATGTTCCGGCATCAGAAAGTTCCAATGCATCGGGACTTGAAATCCAGTTTGATGGGTTGATCCCGTCAGCTTCATTATAGATCTGCCACTGATAACCGGAGATCCCGCTTTCACGGTCATTTTCACTCCAGAGCCAATGAGAATAAACAGATTCTGTCGGTTTTATTGAGTCTCCCTGATCTATAACCAGTGGTGCAGGAGGAGCACTATCATCAATGATGACAACCTCGGAGACTCTGTCTACAACGAGTCCCGAGCCGTTAGTAACTCTGAGAGTCAGATAAACATGATCTCCTGTCTGAATATTTAATGGAGCTCCATCTCTGTCAGAGTTAATAAAGATTTTATCCATGGAACCAACTGATGGCAGGTCAACTTCTGCAAGCCTCTCATAAACAGGCTGGGGATATTCATCATCAGTCAGGACAATATTTCCACTATTGTCATAAGTTAGTCTATCGACAATAGCTTCAATTGAACCAATCCCCGATTCCTGATCATCACAATTCCAGTCAATCCATAAACTCTTACTTTTGCTGTATAGTGGTGTTGATATATCACTGTTAAAATCCGGTGGAGTCATATCAACAGTCACACCATTATTTGAATAAATAGATGAAAAACTCTCATCATCAAAATAAGCCTGAACAAAGAACTTGTAGGTTTCACCCTGTATTAAATAGGGATTTTCTGTAAAGTCATAAGTACCTGACTCATCTTCTGTGTAAATCCATTCACTTTCCAACGGTGTCCGGTTATCTGAAGCTTTCAGCAAGGCATATTTATATGTCGTTACTTCTTTCTCTCCATTATAGCGCCATCTCCCGCTTATCGAGTCAGTATTGGAAGTAAAAAGCTCTCCATCAGACACAATTATTTTATCCTGATTATTATCTAAAACAAGAATTCCACCAATAAGTATGGAGACAAGTCCCGATCCATTGACAGCTTCAAGGGATACTGTATAAAAACCATTTGTAATTGTGTCTACATTTTCAGGGAAAGCAAAACTGAAGATATTGCCATCTCCTGTGCCTTTTACAAGAACTCCTTCTCTCTGTCCGTTAACATTTTCTGTCAACAGCGTCGGGTTCTCGGCAGTACCGATCGCAAGCCTGTATTCGATAATTGTTGAATCCGTATCTTCTGCTTCAACCTGAACTCTGAAAGTTTCTCCGTCAACATACGGTTCACCGGAAATACCCACAAGTGAAAGCGCGACAGGCTTAGAATCATCAAAGATAAATATATCGGAATAACCAATGTTGCTTAATCCCAGAAAGTTAGCAACTTCTGTCACGATTGAATACCTCGTTCCATTTTCCAGGTTTGCATTATTCAATAGAGAAGTAAGGGAATTATTCCATGTCAGGACTTCATCTGTTTCATAGTTGTGAATCCCATATCGGGTAGAGATAATACCGGATTTCTCTACATCCATGTCAACATCAACAGAAAGGTCTGATAGATCTGATACATATAAGCTACCAGCTGCTGCATTATACCCACCAGCGATGGCAACATCGACATCAGGAGGAGTAAGATTCTGCATGACAGTTAAAGATGTGTTTGTAAAGTTATCAGATTTATTACCCGCATTATCAACAACCTGCAACCCTAAACTATAAATAGTTCTATTAACCGCTCCCGCAAAAGGAATTGAAAGGCTGAATATATCGTCTACCGGCTTTAATTCGGAAATATCGATAGTGCCGTTAATCTCATGACCATTTTCTTCTGATTTATATTGATATTCCAAACTCAAAAGCCCGGAGACAGAATCAACAGCTGTGAATGAGATATCAATCGAATTGTTTGCGGTAATAACCTCTCCACTGGATTGATTATTTATCTCCATTGTACCGGAAATCTGAGGCAGTTCTGTATCGATCCAAACCTCTGCATATTCATCATTGAATGTTTTGTTCCCCGCATTGTCTTCAACAATGACTGACAACTGGAATTTACCATCAGGTAAGATTGCAGAATAAAGCCCATCTCCCAAAATCTGAAGTGATGCCATTTCCTCAATACCAGAATCAAAAGTACAAACGACTTTAATTGATTCTTCATCTATTCCGCTTCCCGAATCCTCTACATCGAACTCAAGAGTATTTGAACTATGATAAATAGGGTTTTCATCACCGAATATAAGATTTTCAACTGTTGGAAACTGGGAGTCAACAGTAAAGGTTTCAAAATCAGTTGAAACAGTTTCAGATGGAGATACCTCTCCTTCAACAATGTCGGCACTATCTATCTTCCAGGAATATTCTTTGTTATGGATAAATGTAATAGGAACATCATCTCCTGTTGGAAAATCAATAGCCCATTCGACTCCGACTTCTTCATCTGTAAAAGAGGAATCTGTAATTTCAAAAATATTCTCTTCATCATCCTTAATTGAAATTTTATACCTGACCTCATCTCCATCAGGATCTAACATATTGAATCCCTCAGCCAAATAGAAAACAAATTGAGGTTTATCTGTTGTGTATTCTCCTGATGATGGTCTTTCTAACTTAATAGGGTTTGGGGGATTATTCTTTAGAGTTCTTGAGACCGCTATAAAGCTATCCTTATCATATTCTCCAAGCTGATTTTTTGCATAGAGACGATAATTGTAAGTTCCATGGGGCTCTAGATCTGTATCGGTATAAACAAAAACAGTGTCATCGATCGTTTCCAGTAGTTCTATAGTTTCAAATCCTGATTTGATCCTCTCAATCAGATACGAACTGGCAGACGCAGATGGTGCAATATTCCATTGAAGAATGTGTATATTATTCTCATCGAGCTCTGTACTATTTTCATTGTAAACAGCACCTGTAACATCCCCATATGAACAAAACTGTCCGGGATAAACAGAGGAGTTACCGGCGTTATCTACAACGGTTAGGGAAATATTCTGCAGCTCATTAGCTCCGAATGATGATATATCAACATCAACACTATTTCCTGATTCAGATTTGATATAATCCGATTCCCAGAGATACAGGTATCCTTCGTCACTCTCATTAAGCTCCGCACTGATTTTGATAATGCCTTCTGACAAATGATGTCCTCTGTTAAACGTCATACCCTGATCAGAAACATCGGGAGCAAGATCATCAAAAGCCAATACAAGATGTTTGTATCTGACATTACCTGCATTATCAGTTGCTTTCACAATGATATAACGTCTATTGACATCAGATCCTTCATCCAACAAAGTGAAATTGTCGACTGAATACGTCTCCTCATTTTCGCTATCTTGTTCGAGGGAATATTCAGGACCAGAAAATGGCAGGTTTGGATAAAACTGCTGGTTGACTTCATCCTGTCCTTCTTCGATCCCGAAATTAATAAAATCCTCTGCCAGAACGCTGTACGCCTCGACAGATTTGATACCACTCTGACTGTCGGAAAGCTCCTCTACTGATAATTTCAGATTATTAATTTTATTCACTGGTGTATCAACACCAAGAGCTCCGACTGGAAGATATCCATCTGGCTCCATATGGGTTAACACAGGATCGAACTCACTGTCGATTGAGTCGTCCATCTGAAGATGGAGATTGATTTCAGTATTTTTATATTCATAGGGAATTGATTCATCATCGATGCTCTCAATATCTATAATTGTTATTGCCAAAGGTTCGGGTTGATTGTTGATATTAACCGGAGCAGGAGGAAGTATTGTTTTATCCAAATATATGATTTGACCGGGAAAAAGTAGATCTTCTGATTTTACTGACTCAATCAAACCGGCAAGATCGTGCGAAATATTGAATTTTATTTCATCGCCCTCTGGATCGAGAAAACTTGACTGATCTTGGTTATTATTTATAACTCGTATAAAGACTGAATCATTTGAATAAAACTGATTGATTCCTGTTTCAATACCACTAGAATCAAATTCATCTCCATCAATATTAAACCTAGTTATCAGTATTGGATTATCAATAGTACCTTTATATAGTTCAAAAACAATATCTTCTTTAATCTCAAGATTTGGGACTTTTTCTTGAGGATCATATCCAGAATTTTCTGTGAAAGGGCTTCCATTTTGATCATTGAATTGATGCTCAGAGACCAGTTCATATATATAGGGCTTATGGGCATGTTCCTTACTTTCTAAAGAAAGGTTATACGTATATGTAAAATAATCATCAACAACAGTTAAACCACTATTAAGTTCTCCATTAACTGTTTTAGGAATTACCAATTCTTGAACCAATTGTCTACCTGTACCATCAGGAAGAGATCTAAATAACTGTAGTTTATTTAGTCCGTATAATTCATCAATTGCTCTTTCATGAAATTTAACTTCCAGTTCTATTGGATATGTAATGATTCCATTCTTATACTGCGGTTTGTCCTGAATAATATTTGAATATTGCATACTTAGAATTTCTGCTGGTAATGGAACTGAAAAGGGAGGTAGATTAGTTTGCTCGCTATAATTTCCAGCAACATCTTTTACAGTTATTGATGGGTAATATATATCTTCCCTCGTTATCTTTTTTTCTCCTTCTCCATTGAGGGAAGGAGTTTCTAGACCAACTGTATAGGAAGAATCGAATTCGGTAATAATATCCCAATTCTCATCATATCTTTTTATATTGTTTTTTACTCCATCCAAATAAGTATCATCTAAATTATATTGTAAAATATATTCTGCAACTCCAGAATAGTCTGTTCCTTCTTTTTCTTCAGTTGTAAAGGGATTATCAAGAACTTGATCCCAACCTAATTTAAATCCTAGTTGATAAGAATCATCATGATAATAAGGTACTATTTCTGAGGTAACATTCTCAGTTACTGGATTTGGAGATGAAGTATCAACTTTTACAGTATAAGGATATGCAAAAGTATTATTTATATTATCAGTCATCTGATAAAAGGTTTCAGTTGTTCCTTCGTTCGTCACTTCTGTGATTTTGTTCGAAATTATAGTTGTGTTTGAATGATCTAGCCAATTATTTGATTTATACCCCGAACCTCCTGGTTCAGAAAAACCTGAAGCTGTTAATTTAAGATTTTCATCCCCAGCTTCAAAAGAACTGGCACCATACCAACCTTCAATAGTTTTTGTTGTTGGAATAGAAGGCACTATAGTAGTTTTAGGAGCTTCAGTATCCAGATTGAATATTATGGATATAGTTTTCTTGTCTTTCCACCCAGCGAGCAGATACCACTGCTGAAAGGTTACAGTATATCTAGCACCACTTGAAAGCAGATACTCTTTACTACTTTTACCGTAAGTACCATATCCTTCAAAATAAGCTTTGCCATTAATTAGGATTCTCCATTTTGTCCCAGCTTTATCTTCCCATTTGGTAATCTTCAGCTTTGAACCTGATGGACGGTAATATGCATTTTCCCCATTTTGATAGACTTTTTCATGATTTATTACTTCCATCCGGAAACCTTTGTCTCCACCATCCCTGGTATATAAGCCGACAGTCGTTGCCAAGATTGATTCTATAGATAAAAAAAGAAAAATGAATATAAAGATTATTTTGTGTTTCATCAGAACTCCGTTCTAAACAGTTATTTTCTAATTATTAATTGATTTGATAGGGCAAAAATCTCGCAGTAATTATTCGGTAATGCGATATCGGATAATTTTAACGACTCGAACTCATCCATAAAGGTATATACATCATTCTCAGGAGTAACCAGTAGAAAACTATCGACGCTTAGAGTAATAAATTCTTTAACAGGCAAAGGGAATAAATTCTGGAAGTACTCCAATTGATCAAGAGAAGGGTCATAAAGAAAAGCATCAATATTATTTGACAATATTCCAAACATATAATGAGAAAGAATCTGATTCGCTGATTTCGGCACATCAAATGAATAAGTAATCCAATTATTCATAAATAAGGAGTGAATTTTATTCGATGATGTTCTGGTCAACAAAAATTCATCATTTACTTCATTAATCCTGCTTTTTATTTCAATAGAATCGGCTGGCAATACAATATCCATAGAATCCCAACTGGAATTAATGTCATTATATACATACAATTGATTTAAATCTGTCAGAACAACCAGCTTACCTTGATACTCAATAGTGCAAATTACATTGTCCGGGGCTTCAATCCCCAAATCAATCCAAGTACCAGTTGCCTCATCGTAACTGGCATATTTTGTTGTTTCACAATATACAGATTGTGATATTAAAATAAAAGAAATGAACAATAGAGATTTTAACATTTTATTCATGATTTTTTAGATCCTTTATTGCTATCAATTTGAAGTCTAATTAAGGCTTCTAACACATAATTTCAAAATTTTACTGACTAAACAGGATTCAACAACATCAAGATACGAAAATCCCAAAGGTCGAAGACTACCTTGATAATTCTTCTTTTTTGAAAAGATTCGAGAGCACTTTCACTATCATTATTAAACAATTTAATTATTAACTAAAATGGTTCAGTAATGAACTTGTGATTTTAACTTGACTTTTCGAATTTGGCAATAAGACTAAAGTATGATTTTAAAATCTAATAATCTGCAATAGAGAGATAAATAGTTTAATATATTAATAAGGAGATTTTTACTTATGAAAAATATCGCAGGCTTTATTTCTATATTATCTATCTTATTTTTTTTTACATCAGGATTGTATTCAGAAGGACAAAAAGAACCGGCAATTATTAGCAACAATGGAATTATCTCATACCTGGAAGGTGATGTTTCCATAAACAATAATTCTGCTGAGATTGGCCATATGGTAAAAAGTACAGATACGATAAAAACTGGTGAAAACTCGTATTGCGAAGTGGTATTCGGACAATCCAATGTTTTCAAACTCGATGAAAATACAATAACACAAATCAACTGGACCCAAAGCGATATAAAAATTCAGGCCGGCGCCATTAGTGCTGTATTCACTAAACTGAATAAGTTTCTCAATGATGAGAAGGACTTTACAATTTCAACTCCGACTATCGTTGCCGGAGTGAGGGGTACAGTTTTTTATCTGAAAGTAGAAGACCAGAAAAATACATATTTGTGTATCTGCAACGGTAAACTCAATATAGGTAATGCTGAAGATGAAATGGATATATCTTCCGGGCATCATCAGGCTTTCAGGTTTACTTTAAATAACAAAATTGTTACGACCAGTTCAGCAGAAATGCTGTATCACACCGATGATACAATGAACAATGTAGCTGAAAGCGTCAATTATATTATTCCATGGGATAATGATGCCTATAGCGGGATGTATAAATACTAAATATATTCTTCAGTCTTGAACCGGTTTATTTCGTCTCCCAGTTTGTCACTGCTGTTTCCAAGCTGCATAGTCAATCCGGCTATTTCACCCATTGCCTGAGTAACCTCATCTGTTCCGTTGACCACTTCATCCATTCCGTTAGCTACTTCATTGGAAATTCGGGTTACATCACTCATTGCTGTATTCACATAAGCCGAACCTTTTTCCATCTGCTCGGCACTGGAACTAATATTAATGGTTATATTATTTAAAGCGGTCATGGCCTCCAGAATCTGCTGGCCGCCGATTGTAAGTTCTTCAGTACTGGCAAGGATTTCAGATAAAGCTCCGACAACTTCTTTAATTTCACCATTGATAAGAGCGAATGCCTGATCTGTTGTTGCGATGCTTTTATCAGTTTTCTCAATACCCTGAAAAATTCCCTTGATACTTAATTTTATATCTTTGACCTGTCTAGTCGATTCCTCTGCCAGTTTTCGAATTTCATCTGCAACTACTGCAAAACCGAGTCCGGCTTCTCCTGCATGTGCTGCCTCAATTGCAGCATTCATAGACAATAGATTTGTTTTAGAGGCAATAGCACTGATTACAGTTACCATTTCACCGATTTTATCTACATTATCACCAATTTCTCTTTTAAAAATTGCACTTGTTTCTTTAGACTGGGTTCCACCGTCTTCTGAAGTCTTAAGAAGTTGTTCTGAAGATTCGGATTTTATTCTGGTAATCTTTGATACATTACCTATTGATGAAATCATCTGTGTTACAGATGCTGAAGTTTCCCTGACCATGGCAGACTGATCCTGCATCTGAGTATTCAGGCTGGTAATATTCGTATCGATCTCATTGATAGAAGTGCTGGATGTATTGATGTTTTCATCGAGTTTTGTAATATGATTTCGCATATTGGATACATTGGTGGAGATCTGAACCAGGGAAGATGCAGTCTCTTCTGTATTGGCGGCCAATTCATCTCTGATCTTCAATGTCTGGGAGGAAGCATTTTTGATATTGTTGACGATTATTTTAAGCTGTTGGATAAACGCATTGAAACTTCCCGCTAACTGCCCGACCTCGTCTCTGGATTTGACAGTCACCTCTTTTGTGAGATCACCTTCTCCTGTAGATATTTCTGTAATTTTCGACTCAACTGTTGATAGTGGTTTTAGAAGGGCTTTAAGGCTGATAAATATAAGTATTAGAAAAATAACCATCGAACCGATGAGAATTATCTGAAAAAGCCTATTAAATTGCTTAACAGCAGCAAACTTTTCATCGAGTGTCATAGTGTAACAAGCAGTCCAACCCCATTCGGAGTACGTTCTAAAAACTATCCACTTTTTTATGCCTTCTTCCTCATATTCTAAACTGCCGTTTTTTATACTTAGTACTTCTTTAATAGAATCAAGATTCCTCAGATCACTGGATTTGCGTCCCAATTTCTGGTGCATAACTGTCATTCCATATCGATCGAGAATGAAAGGAACTATTTTATCATTAGAATTGGTGTAGTAAATTGCTTCCAGAGCTCTGAGGGCATTATTTTGATACTCAGGACGGAAGTTATCTATCAAATTACCAGATGAGCTTCCACCCTCTCCTCCACTGACCATCATTTTCAATTCCAGATCCATAGAATCATCTGAAGCATAAGCTTCGATGGTTTCCTGCAAAGTTTTTTCTTCCTGTTCCAATGTTTGAAACAGAACATTTACACGTTCGTCAAATTGAGCTTCTTTTTCTTTCTGGATAATCTGCATTAATGTTGAATTTACAAAAAAGAATTGTGATAAGTTAATATAAAGCAGCAATAATGCTGAAAACGTAAGAATCTTAACAGTAATTGAGGATTTCGTATTTTTCATGAGCTTACAATATATATTTTTTTATATGCAATCAATATTAGATATGGGAATTCAATTACATTTCCATCACTTTTTCGCTATTTCGATCCATAATATCCAAACCCCGATAGGATAAGTATAATAATGAACCTACTGCAAAAGTTACAATCCAGATAAACTTCAATCCCGTACTCTCAAGAATTATACCGGAAATCAGCGGAGCCATAGTATGGCCTATGGTTTTTGAAGTACCGAAAAACGCACCGAATCTTCCCCTGTAGTTAATTGGAGTGTGATTGGCAACAAAAACACCAGAATTGATTGCATTGAGAATCTCTCCCAGTGTCCAGATTATAGTAGAGAGAATAAACAGCATATAATTCTGAAATGCAAAATATAACATTCCGAAACCTATTGCATAACACAACTGACCGGCAGCCATATTCAGTAATGGCTTTCGTTTGTGCAGATAAGAAGTGAGAATTGGCGTAATGATTAATACACTGACTGCATTGACTGACATTATAATCCCGAAAAAGCTGGCTCCCTTCTCTTTCATTACATCATTCAGAATCAACGGAAGTGAAAAAGAATGCTGACTGTACACAAATGAGCTGAAAAGTGCAAGCACGCTATATATCAATAAAACAGGACGCTTTAAAAGAGCTTTAACGAGCGGTTCCTTTTCATGTTCTTCTCCTGGTGCATGAGCTTTAATCTGAGATTGATGTATATCGGGAACAAAAATAAAGATTAATACAACAGATAAAAGTGTTGTAATGGAATCGCCCCAGAAAATCCATTGTCTGAAATTGTTAAAAAGAAAACCCGCAGCCAGAGGTCCTATTGATACACCAATATTTATTCCCAAATAAAGCAGTGAAAAAGATTGGACTCTATTTTCAGGTGTTGTCAGATCTGTCAGCATTGCTGTGCTTACAGGCCTAGCCGCTCCATTAAAGAAGTTAAAAGCTATTAAAACCCAGGGAAGAATTTCACTATTGGGAATGAAACCACAGAATCCTACAGTCAGTGCGGAGAAAGTCTGACTGAAAAGCAGAATCTTTTTTCTGCTTGCATGATCTGTAATCTTGCCACCGATAATTGTACCAGCCACTGAAAACAAACCTATGAGAGTGATGATTAATCCAGTCTCTTTTTCGGACATATTCAGATATCGGGTCAGGTAAAGGGTCAGAAAGATTTTTACAAAATCTCCCATTCTATTGATGATTCTGGCTGCGAAGAGAATGTAGATAGATGTGGGTAGACCCCGATAAGTTTTAAAAAGCAAAAAACCCTCCTGTTGAAACAATATTCTGATTCATTGGAAGGTTAATTTCAAGCTGAAGTTACCATTCTGATCCCGGATAGGGATTTACATGATATTTAGTCCCGTCATTTTTAATCATTCTTATTTCGTAATGAAGATGCGGACCTGTAGATAATCCGGAATTACCTACAAGAGCGATATTCTGACTAGTTGATAATCTATCACCAATATTTACATATATAAGTTCGTCCAGATGGGCATAAAAGGTTTCAAAGCTTTTAACACCGCTTCTTTTACCGGCAGGAATAAGAGAACGGTCATGCTCTACTGTAACGTTCCAACCGTAGGTGTGATTGTATTCTATATTGGTTACAATCCCATCTGCAGCGGATACAATGTATCCCGGATGATTTCCATCCCGAATGAGCTCGCCCTCTTTGTTAATGTAATCGATATTTCCTATATTAATCACATCTACTGCAAAATGAGGTCTCGAACCACCAGCTCCGACAGGAGAAACTCGTTTACTGCTGTAAGCGCTTGAAATCAGCAGATCCATACCATTATTGATCTTTCCCGGTAATTGTATGGGAAAAGCTAATGATGGAATGTAAGCTAAATAACTATCGAGAGTAGTAATACTCGACCGGTCGACTGTCAATGTCGTATATGCCTGCTTTTCAGTTGATGGAAGTCGCGAAAGCTGATAATTCAAATCATTGTAATCGTCAACTTTCAAAATAGACCTTGATATCAGATCGTAGGCCCTTCTTCTGTAAAACAAATGCCTGTTTATCTTTGAGTGTTCTTTTTTTATCCAGTTACTGGCGATAACACGGCTCTCTTCAAGTGAAACCTGAGCTTCCTGTCTATTCCTTTCGAATCTATTGAAAAATTCTAAAACTTCTTCCGATTCTTCATAGACTGTTTCAACCATTTCACTCTCTGAATTAGGAATTATCAGAATAATTGCAGAGATGATTAAAACTGTTGCAACGATAAAAAATACTGTATATTGAAAAAAACTTTTTTTTATTGACATATTATTGATTTAGTACTCCATTTCCGAAATAGGATAATACTAAGGGAATGAAAATAGGTCAATTTAAGAAATAAAGAAATTTGAATTTATATCTAATATAAGTAAAAAGTACTAGTAAAATATCTAATCCACCTTAGTATTAATTGATATAAAAGCATTAGGAATGGTTAATATATGAAAAATTCCAAACTGTCAATTTTTAAAGCTCTATTATCTGACAATCTGAAACTTTCCAAAAAACATAATAAAAACGAAAAACTTCTTCTGGATTTTATCAGTGCATTGGATTCGGGAGAGGACATGAATGAGCCTTTTTTCTCCGAAGCACTGAAACATATAAGAAATGAAATGAAAGATATTTCTATTATTCCCCGCGATTCACAAGCTGAAAATTTACAGGAATACTGGAAAAATCTTTTTCCCGAGGGATTGACATTTTTTGAGGACAAAGCTGATGTCATCAAAGATATAAGAGAGAAAAGAACTGTAACAATTCTTGATCTTAATGATGATAACATCAAAGATATACCTGGAGAAATGACCTTCACGTCCAATGTATTGCTGACAATTCCCGATAAATGCTGTGATCTGGACAAATTGGACCTACCTGAGGAGTTAAAAAGAGCACTTCCTGAAGTAATGAAAGAGGAACAGTTATACTGGTTTGATCATCCTGTTCAAATGGGCGAGATTCAGGAAAAAAATGAAATTCTTTATGGGCTGAAGGGTTTATCCGAAGCTCTGGCATTTGAAAAGAGGAGTAATACTGTTGATAAAGATGCCCGCATTGATGTGCTCCTGTCCGTCTCGGTCACTCATCACGGCCTTCAATCTCTGGCAGCTCCCTATTTACAGTATGAATTATCTCAATGTAATGAGATAAATGATCTGAACATATATGTTTTTACTGAAAAAAAATGCCGCGAATTACTTGATATTTTGTCAGCCGAATCTGATTCAATATCGAGATATTTCGGTGTGGATGGGAAATACGGGAGACATTACAATTTTCTGAAAGCAATCAATGTACTCTGGAAAATTTCTATGAATCCAGATCTCAAGGGAACTTTTAAAATTGATCTCGATCAGATCTTTCCTCAAGAGGAATTGAAAACCTATACGGGAAAGACTGCTTTTGAACATTTTCAATCTCCTCTATGGGGTGCAAATGCAATAGATTCCAAAGGACGAAATGTTGAACTCTCAATGATTGCCGGTGCCCTGGTAAACGAATCGGATATTAAAAAATCCATATTCACACCTGATGTTTCCATTCCCGATCTAAATGCTCCACTCAATGATCTTGTTTTTTTCAAACATATAACAATGGCTCTTTCGACAAGAGCCGAATTGATGACCCGATATAAAAATGATACATCTCTCGATGGAGTCAATAAGGCAATCAGCCGTATTCATGTTACAGGTGGAACTAATGGTATATTGATCGATGCACTTATCAAACACAGACCTTTTACTCCTTCATTTATTGGAAGAGCTGAAGATCAAGCTTATATTCTTTCCGTTTTGAATGAAGAAGAACCGCTTTTGCGCTATTTTCATGAAGATGGTTTGATTATGCGTCATGACAAAGAGGTATTTGCCGGTGAATCAATAAAAGCTGCAAAAGATGGAACCTATATAGCAGATATTATGCGTATCCTCTATTACAGCTATTATGCTGCTCTCCTGCCTGGAGGGATCGAGAAGACCAAAGAGGAAACATACCCTTTTACAGGATCCTATATTTCAAAGTATCCATTTACTCTTGCATATATGAGGTTTACCTTCAAACTGCTTGAAATATATGAGGAAGGTTATTCAGAACGGGCTGACAATATGATGGAACTGGGTGAAACAAGATTACAGCCCCTTATTCACAGTCTGTGTAAAAAAAATATACTGGAAGATGAATATTTTGATGAGAAAAAACAATGGAATCTCTTTTATGATGAAGTAGAAAAACTGATTAGCCTGGTTCACCTGGAAGATACTATTGGGTTTGATAAAAGAAAACGCTTAGAAGATGTACTTAATTCCTGCAGGCTTACCTGAGAAAGTCTGTATTCTGTTCTGCAGCATCAGAGAAAAATATTTCTGTAAATAACCTGCTAACCTTGACTTTGTCATCATTACTCATTCGATCCAGTAGAACAGCACTGGATAAATCGCTATCAATAGTTCCTGTTGTATTTTCAGCTACCATCAGCCAGACAGCAGCCTGAACAGGATCATATTCTAATGTCCCGACTTGCAGATATGCTTTAGCCAATTCAACCATAGCATTACTGTGTCCATTATCCGCAGCCATCCAGAACCACTGAAATGCCTCAGAATCTTCAGATAAGAGACCTAAATGGTACATAGCATCAATATCATTTTTCGCTGACAAAAAGCGATAGAGAACTCTCTGTTGATCTTTAAATCCATTATATGAAGAATATATAAGTAAATCAGATAGTACGGGAGAATAATAGTTATCGGGAATCTGTTTAAAAAATCGATTTGATAAATGAGGATCAATATCGACAAAAATACCTTCACCGTAAAATCTGGATAAATTGTAAATAGCCAGGATTTCATTCTCTTTTGATGCATCTTCATATAATTGAAAAGCATATGCCATATCCTGATCCATATCTATTCCAAACTCATATAACCAGCCGAGAAAAACTTGACAGCGACTATTTCCTGCATCTGCTGCGGTTTTAATATTTTGAATGGAAGCATTATCATCAAAAAACCGATATCGTCCATTTATTGAGAATATGGACAAGATCCCTTTTGCATTAATATCTACTGTTTCTTTGCTACGGATAAAATAATCCATTGCCTTTTCAGGATCTGTCTCTTCCAGAACAAGTGCATAACGAAAAAATGAATATGGATCTTCCATTTCCATTCCCTTTTTAATCCATTTCATTTGCTCTTCTTCAAATCCCTCATTGTGTTGAATCATTTTTTCTATTGCGGGAATATAACCTGTTGAGGCAGATGACAAATACCATTCGAGAGCTCTATCCCAATTCTGCTCTACAGCAAATCCAAACTCAAAAAAAGTACCTATTTTATAATAAGCTTCATTATTTCCCTTCGAAGCTGCTTTTTTGTACCATACATATGCTTCATGAAAACTTACAGAAACTCCATTACCCTCTTCATATGATATTCCTATTTTAACCAGGGCTTCGGCATCACCTTTTTCAGCCTGATCAATAAAGCGTTCATACAAAGATTTTTCCGGTACTATTGTTTCGGTAAGAACAATATTATTTGTCGCACAGGATAAAGCAAATATTGAGATCAAGATTAATGTACATAATTTTAAAACATTCATACTATAAAAAACCTCTGTTTATTATTCTTTGCCAGCCTTAAGCGCCTCTTCAGATCTTCTCAGATAAGAGATGGAAGCTTTATCTCCAGGATATAACAATAATGTATTATTAAAACCGGCGCTTGCCTCAGCATATCTATTTCTGTAAAAGTTAAAAACACTATCCTCAAAAACCGATTTAGACTCTATTTTCATATTTTTATTCTGTTCCCTTTCACCATCTATAAAATCAAATATAGCAATTGAATCGATTTTATCTGTAAATCTGTAGTTATATTTATTGGGATTATTCAAATAAGTAAAAGTATTCTGGCTGACACCTATTGATAATCCATATTTAACGGAACTTTGATTGATAAGGGAACAGATTGCCAATGAATTGAATAAATCATCTGGAGATAAAAAATAATTTGTATGAATGGATATTGCAGAATCTGGTATCTGAATATTATTGAAATATGCCTGCATCCATAAGGCCGTTTCAAGGGCTTGTTCTGTTTCACCAATGAAAAATAAGAGAATAGAATTTTCAATTTTATTAATATAATAAAATTCACAATTTATATTAATATAGTCTATTAAACCTTCATTTTGAAAATCCAGAGTAACAAAATTGCAAAGAATAATTGAAATGTGATTATTTAATAATTTACTAATTGGAATATCTTCAGGATTAATTCCGATCAAATAATTTTTCCAGATCATCGGGGATTTCATAATCCTTAGATACAAAAAAGATTGTCGCTTCATTACCTGAGGCAAATTCAATTTCCAGATAAGGCAACTCGTCAAGAGTAAATAATTTACAGTATGAAGTGTAATCATAACCTGTGAAAATCATTGAATTCTGAAGAAAGGTCTTTTTTTCAGATGTTTCAGCATAAAAGATAACTGAACCTTCATTATAATTTATATATAATGCCTCTAATTGGGTATGAGTTTTTATCCATTCTGTAAAGTCATGTACAAACTCTGCTGAATTCATACATCGATTATATACTTAAGTTAAGGAATAATTGAACTTTTTTTTAATTTTTGGATAAAAAAAACGGAATATACCATATAAGTATATTCCGAGATGTTTATTCAGTGGTAAATGCTTTTATTACATTACACCCATAACAAAAACCATTACAAACAAAGCTACAGTTTCGACCAAACCTAAAACCATAAGGTAGTTACCAAAACCTTTACCTGTTTCCGCGAGAGCATCTGCTGCTGCCGCACCGGCTTTCCCCTGCATATACGCAGAATAACCCATAGCAACACCGGCGAAAACACCCGCTGCCAGTCTGAATAAAGATGGCTGTGTAGACGCAATTATAGAGTTCATAAGGATAAATCCGTAAATTGTCTGAGTAAGCGGAGCCCCTACAAAAGCTACGAGCATAAATGGTGCAGGTTTATTATTTGCAAAACACTTTTTCCATGCTCCAATTGCTGACTGTCCAGCTACACCTGCTCCTAAAGCTGATCCAATTGCTGCCAGACCAATTGCTGCAGCGAATCCTAAGTTACCGAGATCCATTTAGTTCCCCTTCCTTTCATAATTCAATTTCATATATTTAATCGCGAGCTTTAAAAGGCTCATATTTAATTCCAGCCCATTCCATTCCTAGATGGCCTGAGAATTCCAACATATTAAGTCGTACACCATGAACGATTACAGATAATAAACCCATTGCAAGGTTCAAAGTATGACCCAGGAGTAATATCAATACTGCCCCTATAACTGCCGGTCCCTGCATTAGAGGTTCAGCCATTGCATTGAAACTTGAAGCAATAGCAACCGAAGCAAGTCCTACGGCAAATAACCTGATGTAAGAGATAATATCCGAAAAAGCCCCGATCGCATCAAGAAATGTCGTGATGAATCCGCCTAATCCTTTTAATATCCCTTTAAAGAAATTAACACCTGGTTTCTGCTGTCCGAATACAAACACCGAGCCCAGTCCACCATATATCATATACATAGCAAATTGAGGCACAGGGCCGATTCCCAGAACAAGCTGCATAACCAGAAAATACAATCCGAGAACCATACTCAACCAGCCCAGTTGTGTCAGAGAGGCCAACCGTGGTAATCCCTTAATAAAGTTTTTAATATGGGCGATACTCAGATGAATAGTACCCATGATAAAACAAGTAATTTTAATTATCTCCTGAGTAGAAGCTGCTGTTATATCACTTCTCCCGAGAATTTCAGGAAAACTGGCAATCTGAGGAATGATCAGGCCTTTTAAGAAAGGCAATGATGCAATTGTCACAGAACCAAACCATGTTCCTGTGACAGCACCCCAGATTATAGTAGTTGTGCTGATCAGATACAGCAATCCAACAATAGAAGATACTTTTTTGCTTTTAACATTGATAAGTACTGCTAAGAAAAGAAAAATAAGACCATAACCACCATCACCGATAATCATTGCATAGAAAACAGAGAAAAAGAGGAGAAACCATCCGCTGATATCGTATTCGGTATAACTGGGAATTGTTCCCAGCATATCAAAAACAGGCTGAATGATACTGATCAGCTTGTTGTTTTTAACTTCTGTCGGGACAATATCATCCTCTGCAGGTTCGGTTAATGAAAGTGCCCATTGTTCCTTAGCCGCCAACTCTTTCAGACTATCCTGTTTCTCAGCAGGTATAAAACCTGTAAGGTAGACAAGTGACTCATCGACACCCATCCCCGTTTTATACAATTCAAATTGAATATCATGATCCAGTTTATCTGCAGCCTGAAGCAGTTCATCTTTATACACAGAGAGTTCTTTGAGATCTGAAAGAACTCTTGTTGAATTCTCTCCATTGATCTTAAGATTATCCCTTAACTCTATAAGTCCGAATTCGGGAAGAGAAAACTCTTCCACATCTTCAGGGTATAAACCGTCTCTACTGATCACAGCTATTAAATTAGCTGTTTTAGTTTTCTGAATAGAAAATAATTCAAAATTCTCCGGGATTTTCTTCAAATCATCTTTTGAAAGATTATATAATTTTATATCTATCCCTTTGGATTTTAAAATCTCAATATCTGCAGGATCAAATTCACCCCACATGGATATTCGGGAAATCTCTTTCTGAATTGTATCCCTTTCATCTTCCAGCTCAATCGATTTTCTTCCCAGATCCAGGATTTTTGTCTTCAAGCCATGAATCTCATAGTCTTTTATTTCTTTCTGTCCAATAGACTTGTCTGAATCAAGAAAATTCAATGCATGTTCGAATTCTGTCCTTTCAGCTTCCATTTTTTCAAGATTTTCACTGGTACCGAAAGACTTCTCAAGATGAACAACACCTGCATTTCTCAGCTTGATAAGAGATTTCTCTTTTTCATAATCAAGTGTTACAAGATACACCTTTTTCATTGGTACAATCATATATTATGACACCTTTAGCAGATTATTTTTAGAGATCTTTCCGCGGACAACTGCCGCAGTCTGCTGATCCCCCAGATAAACAGAAATCTTTTTAATATTAGATTTCGTCTCTGGAATTTTCACTTTTTCAAAGAGATTAACTCTCTGAGTAGTTGTTCTCAGTTCCTTTCCAAGCAATTCAATCTGCTTATCGAGAACCTTCAATTCCAAATCAAACAGCATTACCTGTTGAAGTTTTATTACAGCCTTATCCACCCACAAAGGTTTTTCAAATAGATCGTAGGACACCGGTTCAAATTCCGCGCCGATAAAGACAGGGATTTCCACTCCGGCGATATTTCCGGATTCGGTTTTGACATACTTCACCTTAATCAGTGAACCATCAATACCGACATCTTCTCCGAATACTCCGATCCAGCTTTTAAACTCTTCATTAATGGCATTCCTCTTCTCAATCACTTCTCTCTGCCTTAATTCGACCAGACGGATTTCCATCTGAAGCTGTTGTTTCTTAAGAATAAGTGTCGGAAGATAGCGGCTGAACATCTTGAGAGCATCTTTCTGAGTTTTCAGCTCATTTTTTGTCAGCTTTATATTTGCCATAAATTATACAGTTTCCTTTACAGGCCAGAATTTTTCAAGAAGACTGGATTTCAGTCCAGTTTCTTCGGGAGCAAAACAGTCGCTGAGGATTTCCCACCCCAGGTCCAGTGCTTTCTCAAGAGGAATATTCACAGAAAGATCCATCATTCCCGATTCAAATTTCTCACCGTACTTCAAAAGTTTTTCATCCCATTTAGACATATGGAATCCCATTGATTTTTTCTCCATGGAATCTTTGTATGAAGCATACAATTTTATCATACCATCCATTACAGCACGATGATCATCCCTTGTTTTGTCATTAACCTGCTGCTTCAATCTTGAAAGAGATCCAAATGGCTCTATTTTACCATTTTTCAGGAGATACTGACCTTCAGTTATATATCCGGTATTATCCGGCACAGGATGAGTTACATCATCTCCAGGCATTGTAGTAACACCGAGAATTGTAATTGAACCGGCACCTTCGATATCAACAGCTTTCTCATAGCGGGAAGCCAATTGAGAATAAAGGTCTCCGGGATAACCTCGGTTTGAAGGAACCTGTTCCTGAGTAATGGCAATTTCTTTCATGGCGTCGGCAAAGTTTGTCATATCAGTAAGCAGAACAAGAACTTTTTTACCCTTAAGCGCAAACTTTTCAGCAACAGCAAGAGAAATATCGGGTACCATAAGTGACTCTACAACAGGGTCGGAAGCGGTATGCATGAACATAATTGTCCTGCTCAACGCCCCACCTTCTTCCAAAGTATCTTTGAAGAAAAGATAATCATCGTATTTCAGACCAATTCCACCAAGGATGATAATATCAACTTCAGCCTGCATGGCGATTCTGGCCAGCAACTGATTGTATGGCTCTCCGGAAACTGAGAATATCGGCAGTTTCTGAGATTCAACAAGTGAGTTGAAAATATCAATCATGGGAATACCGGTTCTGATCATATTTCTGGGAATAATTCTTTTCGCCGGATTGAATGAAGGACCACCGATAGTGATCAGATTATCTGTCAATTCAGGCCCATTATCTCTGGGAACTCCGGAACCGTCAAAAATTCTACCCATCAGATTATCAGAAAAGGAAACTTTCATCGGATGACCGAGAAATCGTATTTCATCTCCTGTGGAAATCCCTCGACCTCCGGCAAATACCTGTAGTGAAACAAGACCACCATCGAGTTTAATAACTTCTGCAAGAGATTTGCCAAATTTTGTACTTACTTCCGCCAGTTCTCCATATTTGATACCGTCGGCATAGACGGTAATAACGTTACCGGCGATAGACTCAATTTTACTATATACCTTTCTCATATGCCTATTTCTCCATCAACTTTGCAGCATTTGCCAGTATACCGACTTTTTTATCTGCAATCAGATTATTTATCTCTTTATCATAGGATTTGAATTCATCACTTTCCCACCCGGAACTGTTGTAATCGAGGAATGATTGTCTAAGTTTGTTAAACCAGTTTCTAACTTCCTCTTTTGTATCGAGATCCAGTTCCGCTGTAAGAACATCCATTATCTGTTTGAACAGAAATGCCTGGCGTTCAGGAGTTACAGAACAGTCAACAGGATCGAAGGAGTTCTGCTGATAATAAACAGCATCAAGGAATTCCCCTTTCATATATACAATAAAGTCATCGGTAGAAGTTCCCTCTTCTCCTACAACCTTCATCATGGAACCGATCTCATAACTTCTACGGAGAAGATCATATGCGTAAGTAGTTTGATCTGCATTGATAAGACCTAAGTATTTACTCCATGAATCCAAAGGATGAATAGCAGGATATTTACGGGCATCGGATCTCTCTCTGGAAAGACCGAGGAACGCTCCAACAACTTTCAATGTAGCCTGAGTAACAGGCTCTTCGAAGTTACCACCAGCGGGAGAAACTGTTCCACAAATCGTAACAGATCCTTTTTCTCCATTTTTAAGTTGTACTATACCTGCTCTTTCATAGAATCCTGAAATAGATGATTCCAGGTAAGCCGGGAATGCTTCTTCTCCTGGAATCTCTTCCAGTCGTCCTGACATCTCACGCATGGCCTGAGCCCATCTTGAAGTTGAGTCTGCCAGAAGCATTACATCAAGTCCCATCTGTCTATAGTATTCAGCCAGAGTTACTGCTGTATAAACAGATGCTTCACGTGAAGCAACCGGCATTGATGAAGTGTTACAGATAATGATTGTCCTCTCCATGAGTGAGCGTCCTGTTTTAGGATCGAGCAATTCGGGAAACTCCTTAAGAGTTTCTACAACCTCACCGGCACGCTCACCACAGGCAGCGACAATAACGATATCAACTTCTGCATTTTTACTCATTGCCTGCTGCAAAACTGTTTTTCCGGCTCCGAAAGGTCCGGGGATACAAAAGGTTCCCCCTTTTGCAACGGGAAGGAATGTATCAATCAGCCTGATTTTTGTAACAAGGGGATCAACAGGTTTCAGACGTTCTTCATAACATTTTATTGCTCTTTTTACCGGCCAGTTAAACACTAAAGTAACATTGAATACATTTCCCTTGTCATCGGCAAGTTCAACTACTGTATCTTTTAGTTTATAAAATCCTTTTTCTTTAATGGATTTTACTGTGTAGGAATCGAGTAAGTTAAAGGGAACCATAATTTTATGTGTAAAATTATTCTCCGGCACTGAACCGAGAGAGTCTCCTGCAATAACCTTTGCACCGGTACTGACTAGAGGTGTGAATTCCCACTCTCGCTCACGGTTAAGTGCATCGAGATACACTCCTCTTTCAAGGAAAAAACCCGCTTCTTCAGCCAGTTCAGGCAAGGGATTCTGTAATCCGTCATAAACCTGGCCAATAAGACCCGGTCCGAGTTCAACAGTGAGCATATCCTCTGTAAACTCAACGTCGTCATCAATTCCGACGCCTTTTGTCATTTCAAAAACCTGAACCTGAACTTTATCTCCCTGAATTCGGATTACTTCAGATTTCAGTCTCTTACCGCCGGTAAGAATATAAGCTACTTCGTTCATAGAAACCACACCGGTTACTTCAACCGAAACCATGTTTCCATTTACACCAACTACTTTTCCAGTACTTTTCATTTAGAATCTCCGACAGTAATATCTTCATTAACATTACTAAGTATATTTTTATATATTTCCTGATAATTCTCATAACCGCGTTCTGCATCAAACAGATGTTTTCTTTCCAATAGCTGTAATTGCAGATAATAAATTGCCAGTGCGTGAAAATCAAAAAAATGACCAGTCCCTAATTCGTTCAGGGCGGTCCATCTAGCTCTATTCAAAAAATTTTCCGCTTCCAGTGGTGAATCCAGTTTCATGGCGGACTGAGCGATTTCAGGCACACCGAATAGAATCTCACCTTTGCGAATATAGTCTTTTTCATCTACATTCATATTTTTGGCTCTGAGTTTTACCAGCTCATTTTTTAAACTCTTTTCCCATTCCCAGTAATGTTCTGCAGCACCTTCAAGCAGTTCTTCGTCATCTGGTATGGAAATTTTGCAGTTTATGAGTTTTTTCATTGATTCGTCTGTTAACTCTCTACTGCAGTAATCTAGAAATAGTTCACTTGTAATATGAAGTGAACCATCATATGAGAGCATTGGTAAAGAAGCCATTGTATAATAATACTGACTCAAAGTGCTCTCCTTAACCTTTCAAAGTTTCCGATAGTGATGCATTGAGATATCTTGAGAGAAAATCTGCAAGAACTTCGTCTGTGAAATCAAAGAATGCTTTCCCGTCTTTTTCAGATACACGAAATCCTGCGGTTGCCCCTTTATAAGGTTTGATTTCCAGCCCGCTTTTTATCTCTTTAGCGAGCTTGCTTTTTAATTCTTTTTCAATCTCTGCCAACTGGCTTTCTGATATGAGAACTGATAAATCTTCCAATTCACCTTTCCAGTTTTTTATAATTGAGGCTATTCCTTCAGTGAGAGCTTTGCCTGAGAGCGATTCTTCAGTACCTGCTTTCAATAAACCGGAATAGATATCACCCATCTGGCTTCTTACATCCAGAAGAAGATCTCTTCCAGCCTGTTTCAATGCTTCTTTTCCTGATTGCTCGGATCTGACTGCTTCCGCTTTTCCGGATTCTTTGATTGCCTGTGCTTCTTTATTAGCATTATCTATAATTTCTGCACTTTTAATCTCAGCATTTCTGATAATTTCCGCAGCTTTATCTTCTGCATTTTTAACACCATCTGTTTTGATTTTTTCAATCAGTTCCTTCAGTTGAACATCCATCAAATAACCTCTTTCTACAGGCATATAGCCATTTGTTATATAATTTTTTAATGATAAATAATGTTATCTTTACATATCCAAATATTTAGAGACCTTTGCCAACTTTGATTTGGCAAAGTTGTAAATCGCTTCCGAATATTGTTTTTCGTGAACTTCCTCTTTAATATGTTTATCAATAATATCAAGGAGTTCGTGCTCTGTTGGACTCCCTTCAATTTTAAAATCAGTTAATATGGTACCAATCTGATGAATTGAATCCAGTTCAGATTGTAATAGTGCTGTATTCTCTAAAAACACATAATTCGTAATTTCCGAACTATCATGACGATTAGAATAGAGATCTTTCAATCCGTTAAGATCATTTTCAACTTCCTTTAATTCAAGTTGAAGAATTTTAATTAGAAATTCCAATGATACAGACATAAAACAAACCTCCTGTATGCACATTTATTAATTGTAATTTATTGCTTTTCAATATTCAATCTATATCGACAATAGGGCTATTAAACAACCAAGTTTGAAATTTTGCAACTAAAATATATAAAAAGTTATATATTCAGCAGGTATTACATAGTTCCTAAAGATAAATCTCCATAAATCTTATACACATTGCCATCTTTTTTAATATTTAGTTCCCTATCTGGAAAAAAGGTTTTCAGTTTCGCCCGGACAATTTCGGCGGTTTCTTTTTCAATAAGCATTTTGATTTCAGCTGGAATTGCATCAAGTGTAGACATATGCACCTCAACGACATAACCTCTACCCAGTTCTGAACCATAACCAGCAGAAAACGCACAACCGACATTGAATAATCCATCTGATTCTTTATTGGAAGTTCCTCCTCTGGCTGTCCGGTTTGGATGGAGCGGGTATAAATTCCCATATTTGTCTTCCAGATAATCATCAATTTCGTCAAACATTGCTTTTAAAGACTTTTCCCACGCTACTAATTTCGGATGTCTTACCATTCTATCTATACTCCACGGAAAACTGTACATTTTCAGTACTTTGAATTAAATCTTCAACTGTAATTGTAAAAGAGACTTCTGATCCGGAAAATGTCGCACCATTCACACGAACAATGTCACCGGGAATAGTCACTGTAAATGAAATAAAATCCTCTGCAAAGTTCTCACTGACTATGTTTAGAGTCTGAATGTCTATTTCGTAGTCCTCAGGAAAATCGTAAACAGTTACTGTCAATAATTTATTGCTGCCCTGATTTTCCAATAGAAACTGAGATCCGGTGAAAAGGCTCAGAGAGTTCAAAGAATCAAAAGAAATCAGGCTTCTGATATAGTATCTGGCACCATCATCACTCATCTCATATTCGAGTTTCTGAACTCCATTGCCTTTTAGTATTGCGGCATCAAATTCATCTTCCATAATCGGGAAAGGCAGTACACTATTGTCCTTGTCGATCTTGGCAATGTCCACTGCCAGAGTTGAGACTGAATATTCTAAGCGAACAGTTCCCGATTCATCATCATTCAGAGATAATTCTGATTCTATTGTTAAACAGGATGCCAAAAGAAATAGTGAAATTAAAATAATCAGTACTGAAATCGTTTTACTTTCCATTTTTTAACTCTTCCATAATTCGCAGATAGCTTTCATATCGATCTGTGTGTATCAATCCGTCTTTCAGAGCCTGAAGGACTGTGCATCCAGGTTCATGAATATGGGTACAGCTACTGTAAGTACAAGTACCGAAATGAGACTCCATCTCAGGAAAATACTCCTGCAATTCCAATTCTTCAATATCATATAATAGAAGTTCACGAACTCCCGGTGTATCTATAATTTTCCCACCATTGGAGTTTTCCACCATAATCGAATAACAGGTTGTGTGTTTGCCCCGTGAATACTTTTTCGATACTTCTGCAGTCTTCTGGTTGATATCGGGCTCTATCAGATTTAGAATTGTTGATTTACCAACTCCTGATTGTCCGACAAAAGCAACAGTTTTGCCTTTTATTCTCTCTTTTAATAAATCTATACCCTCTCCGGTTTCGGCGGAACAGTAAAAAACTTCAACACCGAGTTCTTTATAATTATTCAACCTGTCTTTTACCTGATCATTTATCGGCTGATCTATTTTATTCATGACAATCAGTGAAGGCACTCCACCTCTTTCAGAAGAGATAAGAGCTCTGTCGATAAAACGCGGTCTGAAAGGAGGGAGCTCCGGTGAAGTGACACAGATCAGAATATCCAGATTTACAGCCAGAGTCTGGGGCGATTTTCGCTTTTTATTCCACCGGGAGAAATAGTTAATTCTTTCATCCCGTGACAAAATCATCCCTTTTCCGGCATGATTTTCATCAATTTCAAACTCGACGATATCACCTGGAGCAAGAGGATTGTATGCTCCTCTTGAATCTTTTAGGATTTTTCCTTTAATACGGCATTCGAGTACTTCCCGATTGTTTAATGGAAGGACATTGAATATGTTGTTCATTCCAAAAAGTATGGTTCCTTTCATTTTCCTCCAATAACTCCCCCATAGGAAAGTCCGAACATGCTTGCGAATTCTCTATAAGAAACTTCTGAGATGGCATTTCCTGTACAATAAAATCGATCTTCAGATTTTAATTCGGAAAACATATTATCTTTTTCCAATAAACTGATTATCTGATTTCCTACACCATCTCTGGAATCAATAACACTGATATTTTTACCAAGCTTTAATTTTAATATATCTGAAATATAAATGAAATGGGTACAACCCAATACTACTGTGTCAACATTCATTTTTTTAAATTGATAAACGGCGTTTTCGATTATCTTTGTTTTTTCTATCGAATCTGAAGAAAAGAAATCATTTTCAACAAATCGCACAATACCGCTACCGGCGATTTTTTCAACATGGCAGAGAGATGCAAAATCATCAATCAGTTCTTCAAGGTATTTTCCTTTGACGGTTCTCTCTGTTGCCAGGACACCAATTCTCTTATTCTCACTGGATTCTGCTGCAGGCTTTACTGCCGGAACAACACCGACTACAGGGATTTTGACAACTTTCCGTACGGAATCAAGAGCTGTAACAGATGCGGTATTACAAGCCATAACAAGCATTTTCGGATCTCCGTGAACTTCCAGTTTCCTGACAGCATCGAGAACAATTTTGACGATTTCTTCTTGTGGTTTCTCGCCATAGGGAAAATTTTCAGTATCAGCGAGATATATAAAATTCTCAAGGGGAAGTTTGTCTTTGACCCATTGCAGGTACGGGAGTCCCCCGACTCCGGAGTCAATAAAAGCTATAGGTGCATTCTTACTCATTGACTACCATTTTACATAGATAAACACTGTGTATCAATCTTTTGAAAAGAAAATGTACTTGATAGATTGCGTATTTATGAATTAGTTTTACTTCATGTTTGTACTAAAAAATTGTTCTGTTGAAGGATGTTCATCTAAAAGTGTAGCAGAAAGTGGTTTCTGTATTGAACATTGTAAAGATTATGGCAAAATTTCAGCTGATATTGCCAAAGAATTAACTAATGAGTCCTTATTCAGAGCCCGAAGTTTCGCCCATCTCAATTTCGAAGGTCTGAATTTTAACGATACAGAGTTTATAAACTGCTCTTTCTCACACTGCAGTTTCAAAGATGTCAACTTCAGCAATTCAAAATTTTCACTGGTTTTTTTTGATTATTCCATTCATGAGAATGTTGAGTTCAAAGAATGTGATTTTATGAATTCTGTTTTTGCAGGTTCTAAAATCAATAATTCAGATTTTTCCGGTTCTGAAATTGTTAATACAAATTTCAATGGAACAGAGATTGAAAACAGTAATTTCAGCGATTCCGATCTTTATCTTTCAAGATTTGTTAATTCCAATTTGATGAAACTGGACATTGTAGACTGCAACCTGAAGAGAACTGATTTCTCAGGCTCCGACAGAAAACAGATAAAATTCAAGTATTCCAATATAGAAGAAGCATTATTCAGCAAAGGACAATAAATGAGATTATTAATGTATTATGGATATGCCAATAGAGCTAATACTTATATTATTGGTCCTGAGAATGGCGGGAATGCCATATTGATTGATCCCGGTCGTTTTGAAGTCCCCTTATTGAATATGATTGAAAATAATAATTATTATATCGAATCAATAATCCTGACACATTCCCATAGCAGTCATTCAAAAGGTGTTAACACTACTCTGAAAGTATACAATTCTAAAATATATGCTGCTCTGGGAAAAGTTGAAAATATAAGAACTGAAATGGTATCAAATAGGGAAATCAGGAATATCTCGGGATTTAATGTGGAGTTCTACGAAATTCCCGGACACAGCAATGACTGTCTGGTTTTTAAAATCGGAAACCTGCTTTTTACCGGTGATATATTTAACTCCGGTTATTTAGGAACTCCTCTAAACGCATTTGCCCACAATAATATGCAGAAGGATATTCAGGAGAGATTATTAACTCTTGATGGAGATACAGTTGTTCTTCCCGGACACGGTCCCCCTTCAACGATACTGGCTGAAAGGGAAATAAATGAAAACCTATTTAATCCGGTAAATATCAGTTACTGATTTCTTTTGAGATTCTACCGAGCATCTTTTTAAATCGTGTGGGTATTGCTGCTTTGAAAAGAGACAGATCCTCTTTACCGGGCAACTTGATTTTTAATTTCCAGGCATGGAGCATCAAAGTGGCTTCGGGAAATTTGTTATCTTTCCTCCCATAAATGGGATCTCCCAGGATCGGACAGCCGATATGAACCATATGCACTCTGAGCTGATGAGTTCTTCCTGTTTTCAGTCTTAACAATACCAGGGAATACTTATCCCAGTTTCGAAGGATTCGATATTCCGTTATAGCCAATTTACCTTCATGACCATGGGTAATAAACTTTTTTCTATCTACAGGGTTTCTTGTGATGAAAGTCTCAATTTTACCCCTTCGTTTAGGCGGATATCCCCGAACTATAGCCAGATAGAATTTTTCATTCGTTTTATCCCGGAACTGGTTTGACAAAAACTCATGGGTTTCCGGATTTTTGGCTGTAATAATAACTCCCGATGTATCTTTGTCCAGTCGATGTACTATCCCCGGCCGCTCTAACTCATTGTTAAAGTTATGGCTGAGATTTTTCACATAATACAATAATCCCTGGACAAGTGTTCCTGTATAGTTCCCATTGGCAGGATGGACAACCATCCCCTGCTTCTTATTGAGTACGATAACATTTTCATCTTCAAAAATGATATCGAGGGGAAGCTCTTCCGGTTCAATATCAATAGGTGGCGGATCGTCCCATTCAACTTCGATTACATCATTATTGGAGATTTTCCGGGAAAGCTTTATCTCGACATTATTCAAAAATGCTTTTGCATTTCTGGTTTTAATCTGACTTCTGCTCAGAATATTATTATCAGAAATATACTTATCAACCCTCATTTTCAGAGAGTCCGGTAGACTGACTGTCAATTTTTCTCTGTTCATCCAGTTCCTGTTGTTCCTTTTCAATTTTATTTTTTTTAACTCTTTGAATAATGAAATCTGTAAGTCCTACTGCAACGGAAACACCTGCTGCAATCGAAAGTAGCCTGATAATATCAATCTGCTCACGATGGGAACCGTATTGAGGTAATATTGACGATGCATTTTCGGAATCATATAAACTATAATCATAAGCCAGTAAAGAGAGATCATAAACGATAGCTGTAAAAATGAATGACAAAGGGAATGAACCAATTGTAACGATTTCCGCCCTTCTGAGATCTACAGTCCACTCTGGAAATTCATCGGGTTTATAGGGAGCGGGAGTTGTATCCTGTGAAAAAATCAATGTTGTAGATATGGCTATTATTAATATCAGGGCTATTATTTTCTGCATCAGAACCTTGATCCGAATATAGCACTTCCCACTCGAACAAGAGTTGCTCCCTCTTCAATTGCAATTTGAAAATCTCCAGACATACCCATAGAGAGAATCGATAAATTCGCATCGGGATACATTTCTATTGATTTTTCAAATAACTCCCGGCATTTCCGGAATGAACCTCTTATAATTTCCTCATCATCTGTAAATGGGGCAATGGTCATCAAGCCTTTCAGTTTAATATTTTTCAAATTCATGATTTCTTTTAGCGCAGCAAAAAAAACATCATCATTTTCAAATCCACTTTTCGCCTCTTCATTTGAAGTTTTCACTTCTATTAGGATTTCCTGAATAATGTTTAATTCAGCTGCGTAATTGTCTATTTTCTTTGCTAATTTTAGGGAATCAATAGATTGAATACTGCTGAAATTTCCCACAGACTGCTTGACTTTATTGCTTTGCAGGTGCCCTATCAAATGGATCTCAGCATCTTCAGGCAATTCTTTCCGCTTTTCCACTGCTTCGAGGACTCTATTCTCTCCGAACAACCTCATACCCGCTTCATAGGCTTCCAGCAGAAGTGACATAGGCTTAGTCTTACTGACAGCCAGAAGTGATATCGCTTCTGGATCCCGTCCGCATTTGAGAGCTGTTTCGTTTATAATATTCTCAATTTTGATGATATTTTCTGCAATTGTACTCATATGCTAAATATGATAACACAATCAAAGTGTTACTTCAAAGCCCAGATCCCTTTATAGCTCTAAAGCCATATTATTTTCATATATCATTTCATACTGATTAACAAAATTATCAAAACCAATTCTTTCTAAAAAATCACACAAATAGGAATTCTCATCAATATTGATGAATCTCAGTTTCTCACTCTCAGTCTTCTGTGATAGAAGGGATAAAAGATACTTAATTGTTGATATGCTGCGGTGTTCCGGTAGTATTCCAAGCTGCATGATATCACCTTCTTTTATATGAATTAATCCATAAGCAGCAAGTTCATTAGATACTTCAAGAGTAACAATTTCATATTGATTTTCTGAGTTTTTATATGTTTCCAATTCATTTTGCCAAGTGGGTTCATAAGACAGATAAGTTATTTCATTTATTTGTCTAAACAGGTCGTCTTTATTCCCTATTGTGAATTCACTATTATAAATTTCCATAGATTTTTTTTCTCTTTCATAACACTTTATTTTCCTGAGAAATTTAAACTGATATTTTGTATAGAGAGCTATTGCTGATTTATTATTCTCGAGCACTTCTAATTTGAATTGTGATATATTCTCTTCGTTTATATTTGAGATTAGCTTCTCTAATAGACGACTGCCTATTCCCTTATTCTGATATCCTTCAACGACTCCTGTCGCAATATCATATCCTATCCTGATATGATTCCTCTCCCGGAAACCAATCAATAAGAAACCTGATAATTCATTATCAATAAAACAACCCAAAGATAGGTCCCGGTCAAAGCTTTTTGCATTAATCGTATTAATGAATTTTTCAAGGGGCATATCAATCTGTATTTCATAGTTGGAGAATGCACTCAAAAATGCTGAATGAATCTGCTCTATTGGTATATTATTGAGGTTTTTGATTTCCAATTTCCAGTCCGTCCTATTTGAGATATCATTACTAAATAAACATTATAGATCTAATCTGTCGCAATATCTTCATACAGCATAAATCGATTACCATCTAAATCATAAAAAGTCATCAATTTGACCATATTTTCAATCACATTAATATCGCCATCAATTATCACAGATTTTTTCAGGAGTTCTTCTTTTGCTGCTTCCAGATCTTTTACTCCCCAGGTTAAAACAACATTGCCCCTGCTTTCGTGAAGTTTCTCTACTTGAGAAAGCCCAACATTAACTTTTTCTACAGGACTTGAGAACTCACACCACCCCATATCTTCGAGAAAGTAAATCAATTCAAAACCCAGAACCTCTTTATACCAGATTATAGAAGCTTCAATATCAAGGACATTGATACTGCAAGTCAAACCGCCATCGAAATATTTTTGTATACTCATAATTTAATTGTAATAATCAGAATGTCTTTTTGGAAGAATTTTTCTGTGGTATGTGAAAAGGATTGCCTTATAAATAAAAAAGCCTGGCGACGACCTACTCTCCCACAGCAAACCTGCAGTACCATCGGCGCAAGTGAGCTTAACTTCCGTGTTCGGGATGGGAACGGGTGTGACCTCACTGCTTTAATCACCAGACCTTGGCTAATATAGTGATTTGATAAAAAAAAGTCAATGTTTTAATTGACCAAATATTTTTTATTGTCTAACCTTGGCTCAAGTCCTGGGGTGGTCTTGTTAAGACCTGAGATTATACCCGTTGAACCTGATACGGATAATACCGGCGAAGGGAGAGACAGGAGACATATCAACCAGAGACAGCATTTTTTAAAAGGAGATTTCTTATGAAATCATTTCCTGGATTTTTAAAAGCTGTTCTAATACTAACTCTATTAACAGCAAGTTCATTAATTTTCGCTTCAGGTAGACAACAGTCACCTGATACAACATCAAAACCATTAATCGTATATTCCTATGATTCATTTGCCTCAGAATGGGGTGCCGGTCCCTCTATTATTGCTGAATTTGAAGAAAAATACGGTGTAACCGTTGAATTGCATGCACCAGGTGATGGTGTAACTGTTTTATCTCAGCTGATTCTGGAAAAAGATAATCCCAAAGCTGATGTGGTCATCGGTCTTGATAACAATCTGCTCGCAAGAACACTTAAAGAAAATATTCTTGAGAAGTATAAATCTGCAGAAATCAAAAAAGTCTCAAAAGATCTCCTTTTTGATAAATCCTATCATCTGACTCCTTATGATTACGGATACTTTTCAATTTGCTATGACAAGGAAAATATTACAAACCTCCCACAGTCGCTGGAAGATCTGACAAATGCTGAATACAAAGATTCTCTTGTTCTCATGGATCCCAGAACATCGACTCCCGGTTTAGGTTTCCTTCTGTGGACAATTGCTGTCTACGGAGATGACTACCTGGAGTACTGGGATAGATTGAAGCCATCAATTTTAACAGTTACAGAGAGCTGGAGCAGTGGTTACGGTTTGTTTCTCAAAGAAGAAGCTCCATTAGTACTGAGCTACTCGACATCTCCTGTATATCATGCTGAATACGAAGATACCACCCGATATGGAGCAATTAAATTCAGTGAAGGCAACTATGAACACATTGAAGGAATGGGAATTGTCAAAGGAACTGGTAATAGAGATCTGGCAGAGAAATTCATTGACTTTATGCTTGCCGATTCTTCTCAGAAAACTCTTGCTCTTTCCAATATAATGTTTCCCTCTGTAACAGAAACAGAACTGCCTGAATCATTTAAACATGCTTTTTATGCAGATAATGCTCTTCTCATTGAATCTGATACAATTGAGGATAAATCTTCTGACTGGGTTCAGCAGTGGATTGAGAATTACGGTAAATAATGATCTTATCATTAAGAAAAGTACGGGGTGAGATTTATCTCATTCCCGCTTTTCTATTTATACTGATTATATTTTATATCCCTCTCAGCGGAATCCTTATTAAAGGAATACAAAATGAAAACGGACAGTTTTCTCTTGAAAATATTATTGGGATAATCAGTTCTCCCTATTATAGAAAAACTATTTTCTTCACCTTTTCTCAGGCAATAGTCAGTACCGTGTTTTCCATAATTATAGGAATCCCCGGTGCGTGGATCATGTCCCATTATTCCTTTCCCGGAAAAAAATTTATTAAAGCTATAATCACTATCCCTTTTATCCTTCCCTCAATCCTTGTAGTGTTGGGATTTGTGCTATTTTTCGGTAAGAACGGTTTACTGAACAATGCTCTCAATGTACTTGGTTTTGAAGATCTTAAATTACTTTATTCATTTAAAGCCATTATTATTGCACATGTTTTTTATAATTTTCCCATTGCTATTCGAATAATATCCTCCCTTTGGGAAAAGATTCCACAGTCTCAGATGATGGCAGCAAAAAGTCTCGGCGCCGGGAAAATACGAGTGTTCAGGACTATTACTTTTCATCAGATATTACCGTCTATTCTAACAAGCTCAATGATAATTTTTATCTTTTGCTTTATGAGTTTCGCAATAATTCTCGTTCTAGGGGGAGGTCCTGAATTATCTACTGTAGAAGTGGAGGTATACAGATTGGCTAAAGTGACACTCGATTTGAATCGTGGAAGTTCACTTGCTCTTATCCAGTCATCTCTGACTTTATTGTTCATGTTTTTATACAGTTCTCTGGAAAAATATAAGAGTTATGAAGAGAAACTACTGACAAAAGCCAATCGGGCAAGGTATTCCCTCAAACTGGATTTGAAAAGTTTCTTAATCATCATTTATTTTATTTTTGTCCTTTTATTAATTGTTGCTCCACCACTTTCTGTTGTTCTTGAGTCATTCAAAGAAAGCAGATCTTTATCGGGAGACAGTCATTTCAGCCTTTACTGGTACAGGGAGATCTTCAATCCAAACAGCAGAGGAACATATGGTAAAATCGCATTTAATTCATTAATAAACAGTCTTTTTTACGCAATTTCTACGATATTATTCACAATCCCCGTCAGCACACTTGTTTCATGGGTTATTACAAGAAAAAAATTGAGATTCCCCGCTTTGACTGAATTGATTTTTCTCTTACCTTTCGGGATCTCATCTGTCATTCTTGGCTTGAGTTATATGAGATTATCCCTAATGCTGCCCGACTCATTTAAAGGAAGTGCCATATTGGTTATTCTGGCACATTCAGTCATTTCTCTTCCTCTGGTATTTAAACCTGTGCTGTCCATATTCAGAAAGGTCAAAATATCATTGAGAGAAGCAGCTCTCAATCTCGGTGCTTCGGGTTTTCGAACATTTATCGATATTGAACTGCCATTAATCAAATCGGGTTTGCTAACGGGGGCGATATTTGCATTTGCTGTTTCAATCGGCGAGATGAATGCCACCCTCATGCTCTCCCGGCCGGGAACCACGACTCTTCCAATCACGATATACAGATTGATTGGTTCCTATAAGTTTTTCGGAGCCTGTGCTCTCGGAACTATTTTAATGTTTATCTGCCTGGTTGCATTTATGGCGATCGACAAATTTGATGGATTTGGAGAATAAAGTGAGTATCAGTTTAAAAAGTATATATAAAACATTTGATGATTTCACACTCGATATCGATCTGGAAATCGAACAGGGTGAAATGATATCCCTCCTGGGTCCCAGCGGGTGTGGAAAAAGTACAACGTTGCGAATAATTGCAGGTTTTGAAGATCCCGATGAAGGAACAGTTTCGATAAACGACAAAGATATCAGCCATCTTCCTCCGGAAAAAAGAAATATCGGAATGGTCTTTCAGGACTATGCTTTATTTCCCCATATGACTGTATATGAAAATATTGCCTATGGTCCGAAATTGAGGAAATGGAGTAAAAAGAAAATAACTGAATCAGTCAATAATATGCTGAGTATCGTGCATTTAAAAGATTTTGGTGAAAGGAAGATTACTCACTTGTCAGGTGGAGAGCAACAAAGGGTTGCCTTAGCCAGAGCTCTTATTACGGAACCGCAATTACTTCTTCTCGATGAACCTCTCAGTGCTCTCGATGCTAAACTCAGAAAAAAACTCAGACGGGAAATCCGCCGTATTCAGAAAGAACTGAAAATAACAACAATATATGTAACCCATGACCAGGAGGAAGCTCTGGCCATTTCCGACAGAATTGCTGTCATGAATGAAGGACGTTGCATCGAGTTTAATCTACCGGAAGTTTTATATAGAAAACCATCTGATCTATTTTCTGCAGGCTTTCTTGGCAACTCCAATATCATAGAAATAATAGATACTGATATTGAGAACAAAGAAGTAAATACAGTTATAGGTTATTTTAAGGTTGATTATATTAAAGAAAAATCCGATGAGAAGTCTTTTCTCTTTTTTCGTCCCGATCAATGCAGAAAAGCTGAAGATCATCATAGTGGAAATATTATTGATGGAATTATTGTTGATGAAGAATACACCGGTTCCCATACAAGTATTGATGTCGAATCAAATGGATTGATAATAAAAGCTCTTTTTGATGAAACCAAACTCTGGAAAATAGGAGATAAAATTTCTCTCCATATCCCGGCTGAATATTCCAGAGTTCTTTAAAGTTTTACAGTTGCTTCGATGCATTGAGCGCTTTTGCTTTAGAATCATATAAATCGAGCTGGTTTTCAGGTACGACACCATGTATCTCGCCAAATACAACCTCATACCAGTATGTTTTATCATTACTGAACTTTTCAGTTTCTTTTGACAGGACTTCAACAATATCTCCTTTTCTCAAAGTGGCAATAATATTGTTATGCCTGTCATTTATATCTGTAATCCTGATATATGATCCATTGACGACACCCCAACGGGATTGAACAGTCAATACGGCTGTCGAAGGCATATCAATATTCTCGTTAAGTATTTCCTCTTTGCAGGAAAAAATTAACAGAGAAAAAATCAGTAAATATTTTATTTTCATTCTTCACCTTTAAGTCTGGTAATTTCATCTCTTAAAACGGCAGCTTCTTCATATTCCATATTTTTGGCTTTTTCAAACATTTCATTTTCAAGAGCTTTTATAAGTCGTTTTTTTTGTTTTGGATCAAAGAGATTTGTGCTGTTTTTCATCATCTCTATAGTCATTTTTTCAGCATTTTTCTTTTGTTCTGATTTTTTTAACAGTATATCCTGTACGGCTTTTTTAATAGTAGCGGGAGTGATTCCGTTTTTTTCATTATAATCCATCTGAACCTGACGTCTTCTATTGGTTTCTCCGATAGCTTCAGTCATGGCATGAGAGACTTTATCTGCATACATTATGACTTTGCCATTTACATTACGTGCTGCACGGCCTATTGTCTGTATCAGTGCTGTTGCCGATCTCAGAAATCCTATTTTATCGGCATCCATTATAGCAATAAGAGAAACTTCCGGTAAATCCAGTCCCTCTCTAAGCAGGTTTATACCCACAAGAACATCAAAAACTCCGTTTCTGAGATCTCTTAAAATTTCTACTCTCTCAAATGTTTCTATCTCCGAATGAAGATATCTCACTTTTAAGTCGAGTCCCGAGAGATAATCAGAGAGGTCTTCAGCCATTTTCTTTGTCAAAGTTGTAATGAGGACTCTTTCGCCAACGTCTATTCGCTTATTGATTTCGCTGTAGAGATCTTCTATCTGCCCCTCTGTAGATTTGATCTCAATTTCAGGATCGAGCAATCCTGTTGGTCTGATAACCTGTTCAACCATTTTCTGAGCCCTGGCAAATTCCTCTTTTCCCGGAGTAGCCGAAACAAATATCATCTGATTCTGCATATCCTGAAATTCACTGTAGACCAACGGCCTGTTATCTAGGGCAGAGGGCAACCTGAAACCGAAGTTTACCAGGTTCATTTTCCTCGAACGGTCGCCTTCATACATGGCTCTGACCTGAGATAATGTGACATGAGACTCATCAATAAAAGTCAGATAGTCTTTCGGAAAAAAGTCGAGTAGAACTTCAGGTCTTTCCCCTTCATCTCGACCAGCGAGAATTCTCGAATAGTTTTCAATACCCGAGCAATATCCCATCTCTTCCATCATTTCCATATCGTATTCGGTTCTCGATTTAAGACGCTGGGCTTCGACCAGCTTTCCGATTGATTCAAAATGCTCAAGCTGCTGCTCCATCTCTTCTCGAATCTGATTGACAGAATTCCTGATCTGATCTTCGGGGAGAACAAAATGTTTAGCTGGATAGACTGTGCACATAAAGACTTTTTCCACCACTTCTCCAGTCAGAGGATTGATTCTGTAAATAGACTCAACAGTATCCCAGTCAAGACTGATTCTGTATGCAATATCCTTAAAGTACGCGGGAAAAATCTCTATAGTGTCTCCTCTTTTTCTGAAACGACTTCTCTCAAGAACGGCATCATTGCGACTGTACTGCATAGAAATCAACTGTCTGATTATAGTATCAACATTTATTACTTCTCCGACTTCGATCTGTACTCTCATATCCTTGTATGAAGCCGGGCTTCCCACCCCGTAGATGCAGGATACAGTAGAAACGACGATAACATCCTTCCTCTCCATAAGAGATCGGGTTGTTGAAAGTTTCAATCGGTCTATTTCATCATTTATAGAAGCATCTTTTTCGATGAAGAGATCTTTTGAAGGTACATACGCTTCAGGCTGGTAATAATCATAATATGAGACAAAATACTCTACAGCATTATCAGGGAAAAAATCTTTAAATTCCCTGTAAAGCTGTGCAGCAAGTGTTTTATTGTGAGAAACAACAAGGGTCGGTCTCTGAACTTTCTCGATAATCTTAGCCATAGAGAAAGTTTTCCCCGATCCGGTGACACCTTTTAGAGTCTGATATTTCAGGCCATCACTTAATCCTTCAGTCAGAGACTCTATAGCATTTCCCTGATCTCCAGAGGGACTGAATTGAGAAACTACTTTAAATTTATTCAATAATTCCGCCTTCTCTCTCCAAGTTCCACTTCCACAACCCTTTTTTCCTGGCCTCTGATAACGGTTACCTGAACAATATCTCCCGGTCTGGTATCTTCAAGAGCGCTGTAAAAATCACTTAGAGAGCTGACAGAATAATTGCCAATTCCCACAATGATATCTCCACCGAGATAGATAACCTGATTTCCACTTTTTACAGCTTTCTCCCTGTCTCCACCGCGCAGTCCCGATTTATCTGCAAGACTGTTGTCGTCAACTCTCGATATTAAAACACCCTGATTGACAGGTAGTTTTCCGTAACGTACTAATGAAGGGAATAACTGAATTCCCACAATATTGATTGTACCTCTGTTCACTTTACCGAAATTTATCAGATCTGGTATGACTCTTTTTGCTGTATCTATGGGAACTGCAAAACCTACACCGACCGATCCACCGGAAGGCGAGTAAATCAGAGTATTAATTCCTATCATCTCCCCTTCAGAATTAATAAGAGGTCCTCCGGAATTCCCGGGATTGATAGAGGCATCTGTTTGAATCATATTATTGATGATATATCCTGTATCAGTTTTCAGCGGACGCCCTAATCCGGAAACGATTCCTGTTGTCAGAGTTCGATCGAGAGCAAAGGGGTTACCAATAGCAAGTACTTTCTGCCCGACTCTCAGGTTCTCCGATGAACCGAAAGGGATGGTGACAAGTTCTCTGTCTTCGGGGTCAAATTTAATTACCGATAAATCATTTTCATAATCAGTACCGATAACTTCACCTTCCATCAGGGAACCATCTGCCAGGGACAGATACACTTTATAGGCATTTTCAACAACATGATTATTTGTCAAAACATATCCACGTGTATCTATAATAGAACCGGAACCGGAAGTACCCTCTCTGGGAACAGGTTCAGTAAACCAGTTGTGAATCAATACTTCTGTTGTGATATTGACTACAGCTTCATTCAAATTATCATAAATCGATATATTTTCGATTTCATCCTCTGTATATTTCTGGAGAGAAGAACTCAAAGGAGGCATATCATTCTGCCCGCCTGAATGGCTGACATTCAATACAAATGATTCTCCATTTTCCGGACCTTTTATTACCTGATTGCCACTGTCTTCTTTGGAAAACATACCCAATCCGAATAAAATCAGAAACACAACAAGTGCACTGCAAAAACTAAAAAATATGACTTGTCCACGACTATATAATTTCATACAAAATCCTCTGAACTAAATATATAATTATAAATGGCCTTTATTCCAGATTTTTATAAAACATAACGGGTAAGTTTCTAAAAAAATCTAACATGTACAAAAAATGACTTTGAGAGTATTATTAATTTTATATATTAGATAATTACAATGGAGGCATTATGAGCACTACACTTCCCAAACTTCTGCAGGAAATAACAAAAAAATACCCTGACAGTGCAGCTCAGTACAGCAAAGACGAAAACAAAAAATTCCAGCCGACATCATTTACAGATTTCTTTTATGAAGTACAGTGTTTTGGTGCAGGTCTTCTCAATCTCGGTGTTACAAGAGGAGATCATGTCGGTTTAATTTCAGAAAATAGAAAAGAATGGTTTATTTCCGATATGGGAATCCTATCGATTGGTGCAGCGGACATTCCAAGAGGATGTGATTCCAATGCTGAAGAAATCTGTTACATCCTCAGTTTTTCAGAAAGTAAAATTACGATTCTGGAAAATAGTGCTCAGATAAAAAAAATAGCCCAGAAAATAAAAGAGATGCCTCTTTTGAAGGATATAATCATTCTTGACAGCAATATTAAAGAAGAAGATATTACAGCTGAATTGAAATCCATAAAATTCCATACTTTCAATGAGATTATGGAAAGCGGTAAATCGGAACTGGCAAAAAATCCGGATCTTGTTTTAAAAGAGATTGATCAGGGAGAGAAAGATGATGTTGCCACAATAATATTTACGTCGGGAACAACAGGGACTCCCAAAGGAGTGATGCTTTCCCATAACAACTTCCTTCACCAGGTCTTTCATGTTCCGGAATTATTGGATCTAAATACAACTGATAAATGGTTATGTGTTCTTCCCGTGTGGCACTCCTTTGAGAGAATTATGCAGTATGTTGCTCTCGGTGCAGGTTCAGCTCTATGTTATTCCAAACCTGTAGGGAGTATATTCCTGGCTGATTTTGCATCAATTAAACCAACATGGATGGCTTCAGTTCCCAGGATTTGGGAAGCTGTTATGGCCGGAGTGTATAAAAAAGTGAATGCAGCTGGTGGTGTTAAAAAAGGGTTATTCCATTTCTTCGTTTCTGTAGGGAAAACTCACAGCCTCTTAAATAATATGGTTTACGGTTTGAGACCGGAATATAAAAGAAGATCGAGAGAATTAGAAATTATACTGGCAATTATCCCCTTTATCTTACTATTCCCTCTTAAAAAACTCGGAGATATACTCGTATTTAAAGGAATAAAACAAAAACTGGGGGGCAATTTTATAGCGGGAATCTCTGGGGGTGGAGCTTTACCTTCTGCAGTAGATAACTTCTTCTCCGCAGCTGGTATTCTTGTTCTGGAGGGATATGGTCTTACAGAATCAGCTCCAGTACTCGGTGTGCGAAGTCAGAAGCATCCAGTACCTGGTACTGTTGGTCCTGTATTTCCTGGAACAACCATCAAAATCGTTGATGAAACCGGAAGGATTCTTCCTCCGGGAAATAAAGGGCTTGTACTCGCAAAAGGTCCACAGGTAATGCTGGGTTACTACAAAATGGAAGAACAGACAAAAGAGGCAATTGATAAAGACGGTTTTCTCAATACGGGAGACCTGGGTATGCTGACAATTAATAATGAATTGACCATTATGGGTAGAGCCAAGGATACTGTTGTTCTCTTAGGCGGAGAGAATATTGAGCCCGCACCAATTGAAGAAAAGCTTTCCGAATCCACTTATATCAGCAAGGCTGTCCTCTTAGGCCAGGATCAGAAATACCTTTCTGCTTTAGTAGTACCAGACCTGGAATTACTTGAGCAGTACGCAAAAGATAATTCCGTCTCCTATATGTATATGGAAGATCTTGTTGACACTCCTGAAATAAATGAAATGATGAATGATATAATTCAGGATCTGATTAATTCCAAAAATGGATTCAAGAGTTTTGAAAGAATCTTTAAATTCAAAATACTTTCTAAAGATTTTGAAATAGGCAAAGAACTTTCTGCTAAACAGGAAATAAAACGGCATGTTATCAATGAAATATATGCCAAGGAGATTAAAAGTCTCTATTGATTCTTCAATATAGGGGCTATTCAGCCCCTTTTACTAAAGCCTTCCCGATTCAAGTAATGAAGGTTCCGGTTTTTTGTCTTCATTCATCAATGTGTTTGAAAACCATATTTCCATAGCATAGAGTCTTCTGAAGAAAGATGAATAGGGATTCATAATCCTGTTGACAAACCCTGGATTGGAGAGTTTCACACCACAGTACCCATAAACCAGAAGTTCATTTTTCAAAGGCATGAATAAAAGATCAATTTGCATGTTCTTTTCACCGACAACCTTAAAAATATATTTCATATTACTTGTATTGGTAAGAGAAAAAGCAATATCAAGACCATCATAATGATATTCTGCAAGGTAATAATCTTCTCCTAGATTCGCTTCATCCATATGTATGGGAATTGAATCATATACAGGAATACTGAGGACAACCGGATCTTCTACAGCGTTCTTTTTATCATCTATTGCATAGACATCATCAAATAAAACACGATGTTTTTTCTTTGTTCTCGAATAATATTGAACTCCGCTAATATTGCTGACTTCTCTGAGAATATTGTAAAAGATCATGTCACGGTCATAACCATCGGGGAGATCTTCCGGATAGGGAATTGTGAACAATGCCTCTACTGTGACATCGGGATCCAAAGCTATAAAACGATCATAAATTTTTTCCGCCAGAAGAACGTCGGGAATATAATACAATCCTTTTCTTTCTGTTCCGTATCGAAATACAATTTGATCTTCTAAAAGAACGTTTCTATCAGTCTGGGGAATTGACGATGTAAGGGTGTTGAAATTTCGGATATCATTCTGTTGAGTAAATCCTGAGTAAATAATTGTAACTGTCAAAATTGTCTTTATTATGTTTTTTTTCATTCTGTTCATTTTAAAGCATATTAAATGCTTTTTCATATCCCCTTGAAGGTAAATTTTGTTGTCAATAGTCGTAACATACTTTACGATACACCAATGAAATACAAAATTCTTTTTTTATTAATCACAATAAATATTATATCTCCGGCTTTTGGAGATATTGTCTCAACTCCCCTTGGAAACAAATTGAGATCGATTTTCCCTGAATTGCGGAACGATTACATAGACTTAAACAAAAACGGTTCCCTAGATAGACTTGAAGATATGGATGAACAGATTTCTGATTTTTTAGTTCAGGATGATCAGTTACAGGTTCAGGAAACCCTTGAATTTATCAGAAATAATTATAGATATTTTCCCGTAAGAACTCTTGAATCCGTACGCGATGCTTTAAACAGCCCTGAAGGGACAATCAACGAATTGATTGGATTGAACTATGGTACGTCAATTGCCCAGCTTATCGAAAAGAGAATAGCCATGGGAGAATATGGATTATATCTTCCACCGTCAGCAAGAAAAAAAGCCATGGATGAAATGGCTGGATTACTCTCCCAAATGGATAGTGCATATAAAAGAGGGAAGCGGCGCTGAGGCTGATTTTACAATTGCAAAAGATAATCTTTATGAGATGCTGGAAAAAGGCTATCCCCTACCGGAACCACTATCAGTCAAAGAGAAAGAAATCCTTGAATCAACCCTTATCAATACACTTATAAGAGAGCAGCGCAATGAAAAAGCTGTTAATACGGCATTGTATTCATTGGGAATACTGCGATCCAGCAGAGGAATCCCATATATTATTCCTCTCGTGTCAAATAATGGATATGCAATAGAAAGTATCAGAAGCCTGGGATCTATAGGTAACCTGGAAGCACTTGATTTACTTTTAATCAAACTGGAAGAAAATCCCGAAGAAACTATTAAAATTGAAATAATCCGTGCATTGGGTTCCATGGGATCCAGGGAAAGTCTTGAACCTCTGTTCAATATCTTAAAAAATGAAGAAATATCTGTAAATGTTCAGAAAGCCACTCTTGAATCACTGGGGAAAATTGCAGCGAGAGGAACCAATGATAGAAGGATTTCCGCAACTTTGTCTGGATATCTTAATTCGGCGGATCCTGCGATGAGAATCATTGCAGTAAATGGTTTATCCGCATTCAATGATCAGACAACAGTAGCATCACTATTGGGATTATTCAGAAAAGAGCGCTCTGAGAATGTTCTTATGACACTAGTCGATAGAGCGCAACACATAAATAATCCATCAATAGTTCCATCAATAATCGGTTTGCTGCAGAATCCGCAGACATCGATTGAGCTTCAGAAAAGCTGTCTGACTACAATAGGGGCTCACCCTGAAGGATTAAAAGGGATAAATGGAGTAATAACTGCTCTTGCATCACCTGTAAAAGAGATTCAGGATACAGCCTACAATGCGGCCAAGTCATTATACAAAACAAACAATACAGTATTAATCGGTGGACTCGCGAGAAGTGTCAACACCAATAAAGAGGTACTTTTTCAGCAGCAGGCAGCAAAACTTTTTTCTGAACTCCCCGATCCCGCATCGATTGTGAGCCTGTTGAATATGCTATCATCTACAGATTCTCAAGTGAAAAGATACGCTACACTGGCTTTATACAGAATAAGACCAACCGGAAATATCAGAATAGCGACTGCATTGAATAAAATGGTTTCTAATGAGACAGAACCTCTCGATGTACGAATTAATGCAGTAAGAGCTCTTGGCGCTTCAGGATTTGACAATCCTACAGTTAAAGTAGAACTGTCTTTAACTACTGCGGCGTCTATGCGCGATGAAAAATATGCTCAGCTAAGATTTTATGCCATTAGAGCATTGGGACAAATGCCCACTTTAAGTGATAATGCCATAGAAAAACTAATAGCTATAGCTGCAAGAGAAAGAGATCCATCAATAAGAGAGGAAGCTGTTCAGACATTATCAAGAATCGGTATTTCCGATCCTTCTAAAATACAACAGATTTCTAATTCTCTCGAGAACCTTGACTTGAGAACCAACAGCGCATTAGCATTATTATTATGTGAGATTCTCGGTGAATCCAGATCTGAAGAGTTTATAAGCAGAGGAATGGAATTATCAGATATCCTCACCGATTCCGGCAGCAGAAGACGCTTGACTTATGCTTTCTACCTCACCGGTTCAGAGGAGGGATATGAATCGATGATCCTTCAAGGGAAAAATCAGGAATTGACTAACTTTATCACATCACTATCAGAAAGTACTGATAAATTACTTCTGAGTAGAGTTATTGAGTCGATGAAACGCTCTGAATCAAACAGGCAAATTCTTGAGCTTATCAGCATAATTGAAACGGAAGTGCTTATCTTCTAATTTTTTTACTGGTTTTTGAATGTCAGTTATATAAAAATATTATTGTGAAAGCAATGTTAGATAAAGATATAAGTGGTAAAAGTAAAACAGGAACAGTTCTGAACTGTGGTTTAGATGTCGGTTCAACAACAGTTAAAGCTGTTGTAATGAATGAGAATAATGAAATCATATGGAAGAGATATGAAAGACATAATACCAGACAGTCAGAACTTGTACACGAATTTCTCTCGGAAATTCTAAAGACCTATCCATCATCGCTGTTATCACTGTTTGTAACAGGCAGCGGCGGTCGTTCACTGTCCTCAATATTGAATGCTGGATACGTTCAGGAAGTCAATGCGGTTTCCTATGCTGTAGAAACCCTGCATCCCGATGCCGGTTCTGTTATAGAGCTTGGCGGACAGGATGCAAAAGTAATCATCTGGAAAGAAGATACGAATGGCAATAAAAGTTCAATCTCGTTTATGAATGATAAATGTGCCGGTGGGACTGGTGCGACAATCGACAAGATTTTCAGTAAGATCGGCCTTCCTATGGAGGAAGCACGGAAAGTAAAATTATCCGGTCAAAGCCTACATCATATAGCAGCAAAATGCGGAGTTTTTGCAGAGACAGACGTCGTAGGTCTTGTGAAAGCCGGTGTGAATAAAGAGGAAATCTTTGTTTCACTGTGCAATGCCGTTGTAAAGCAGAATCTGGAAGTCCTCGTTCGTGGAAATATTCTTAAGGACAAAGTTATCCTTTTAGGTGGACCACACCGGTTTATTCCTGTTCTTGCAGAATTATGGCAAAAAACACTTCCCGAAACATGGGATTTACATGGATGGGATCCCGCTGTATCAGATCCGGAAGAACAGATAATCGTTCCCGATGATGCGCATTATTATGCAGCAGCAGGTGCAGTACTTTTCGGAGCCGGTTCAAAAACGGAAGCAGCTTATCAATTATTTTCAGGCCTCGATGAACTTGATAATTTCATCAATAAAGGAAGAAAGAAACAACTTGAAAATTCCGGGAGTTTCCTCAAAGGACTTATCAGCAGTACAGAGGAACTAAAAGAATTCTCAAGACATTACTCCATTCCTCCTTTCTCACCAAAGATTCCCGAAAAAGGATCAGATTTCAGTGTTTACATCGGTATTGACGGTGGTTCAACTAGTTCAAAACTTGTATTGCTGGATATTTCCGGTGAACCTATTTATAAGGATTACATCCTTTCTGAAGGTAATCCTGTTGTCGATCTGATCAGTATGTTTAATACGCTGAAAAAATGGATTTCAGATAGAGAATACAATATGACAGTGCTGGGTACAGGAGTGACCGGTTATGCATCAACAATATTAAAAGAAGCATTTACACTGGATATTGAAGTAGTCGAAACTGTTGCTCATATGCGTGCTGCTGTAAAATACTATGGTGATACGGATATAATCTGCGATATCGGTGGACAGGATATTAAAATTCTCTTTATGAAAAATAATAGAGTGACTGATTTTAAACTCAATACCCAGTGTTCTGCTGGTAACGGGTATTTTCTACAGGGAATGGCTGAACAGTTTAATATTCCCGTAGAGGAATATGCTAATTATGCTTTTAAGGCAACATCTGCTCCGGCATTCAACTATGGTTGTGCCGTATTCATGGAACAGGATAAAGTGAATTTTCAGCAGCAGGGTTGGAGCAAAGAAGAAATTATGGCAGGTCTTGCTCTTGTACTACCAATGAATATCTGGAACTACGTTGTTCAGGAGTCCAATATAGCCCGCCTGGGAAAAAGATTCGTGCTCCAGGGAGGAACACAGAAAAATCTTGCAGCTGTTAAAGCCCAGGTTGATTACATAAAGAAAAGAATTCCAGATTCAAAAATCAGTGTTCACAAATACGCTGATATAGGCGGTGCTATAGGAGCTGCGCTTGAGGTAAAGGACAAAGGTGATATATCTATTTTCCCGGGAATAAGAAACAGTGCCCATATCACTTTTACAACTGAAAATAATGAATCTACAAGATGCCGATTCTGTACAAACAGATGTCCGAGAACCTTTACAACTATCAATACAACTCCCGGGACATCAATTCTTTTTATCTCTGGAAATGGATGCGATCGGGGTTTATGTGAAACAACAGAATCCCTGAAAGAACTGCAGAGCAGAAAAGATTCTCTTCGAGGGGCAACACCCGACCTGAGCCGTGTTGCTGCTGAATCTATTTTTGATGATTATGATTTTGACACATTGCCCTTGAAGGGTGTCTATAAAAAGGGGAATTTCTATAAAAATAGTAATAAATCTCATGAAATAATCATGCAAAAACGTCAGGCAATGGTGATTGGGATCCCTCGACTATTAAATCAATATTATTACAACCCTTTTTTCAGTACTTATCTCAGATCTCTTGGAATAGGAAAAATAATCTATAGTGATTTTACATCTCCCAAATTGTGGAATGAAGGAAATAAATGGGGAGCTAATGATCCTTGTTTTCCCGCAAAAGTTGCACCCGCTCATATATACAATCTGATAAATAAAAAAGAATTGACTCATATCCTGTTTCCAAGAGTCACACATTTACCTGGAAGTGTCGAAAATACAAGCGGCAATCATGCATGCGTTATTCAGATGGGTACACCGGAAGTTATCGGTGCAGTTTTTTCCAGAGATAAAAAATTATTGGTGGAGAATAATATTGATTATCTGAAACCGCTAGTCAATCTGAAAAACAGAGTGGAAGCTGAGGCAAATCTATTTGATTATTTTCAGCATATTTTTCAGTTAACTAAAAATGAAAATACCCATGCTGTTAAAGCGGGATATAAAGCAATGGAAGAGTATCTTTCAAGTTTAAGATTTGAAGGGAAAAAGATTATTGAAGAACTTATTCGCAACGATAGAATGGGAATTCTATTAATAGGACATCCCTATCATCACGATCCCGGCTTGAACCACGGTATTCCTGAAAAATTTCAAATGCTTGGTTATCCGGTTTTAACAATAGAATCTCTGCCAATGGACGATGATTTCCTTGTGCCACTTTTAGGCAGAAAAGCAACTAGAGAGATCAATGACATTTGGCTGAGGGATTTCAACAGAAATCTCAATCATAAAATCTGGGCAGCCAAAGTAGCTGCAAAGCATCCCAATCTTGCAGTTATCGATCTCTCAAGCTTCAAATGCGGTTTTGACGCTCCGGCTTATGCATTTTTATCCAACATACTCGATACTTCGGGAACACCTCATTTCTTATTCCACGATATTGATCAGAATAAACCGGGTGCAACTTTTGATATAAGGATCAAAACAATAGATTATTTTCTAAAACATGAAGAGAGGAGCTTAAAAGCATATGCTTCAGCCAAAGTATATTCGTGAGAAAGAGTGGAAAGGCCATATCAATCCGCCATTTCTAAAAAAAGATAAAGATAAAGTAATTGTGCTTTTCAATTATATTGAACGGAGAAAGTCCTTTTTTCTTAGAAGTTTTTTTAAAAGAAATGGATTTCAATATGAAGATCTCGGCGACTATATCCTGGAAGATGTTCGATGGGGAAAAGAATACGGCAACCGTATGGAATGTAACCCTATGTATTTTACCGGTGGAAGCCTTCTTAGAAACCTATTCAGGATAGAAAAAGAGACTGGATTATCTAAAGAGGAAATTGTAAAAAAATATGTCTTTGTCGGCGGTGGAGGTCAATGCGGTCCCTGCCGTTATGGAATGTATCCCCAGGAATATTTAAAAGCGTTGGATGATGCCGGTTTTAAAAATTTCAGGATAGTCATTTTTTCAACAGGATTCACAAGAGATCCAGTGCATCGAAACAGTGCTTTGAAAATTAATATCAATTTCCGGTTGGGGATGCTTCATTCTGCTATATTAGCTGATATTTTTCATGCTGCTGAATGTGCTATTCGCCCATATGCAATTGATAAAAAAAGTGCTTTGGAAATTATTGAAAACGCACAGGAGCATGTAAATCATACATTCGGCAAAAAACGTTATATATTCAAGCTACCCAAAGCATTAAAAGAAGCCGGGAATATGATAGCTGATATCCCTAAAAGTGATATTGAACTGCCCAGAATACTCGTTACCGGTGAAATATTTGCCAATCTCGCCCACAATGAAGGCAATTACAATATCAGAAGATTCATCATGGATGAAGGTTGTGAAGTTCTTCCGGGATATCTGACACAACGCATAATGTATGATATGTGGAGAATGATTAAAAATTATGACAGATTTATCAAATATGCAGAGAACAATAAAGACAGAATAAAATATACACTCATCAGAATTCAGATAAGATTCAGAAAAATGTTTATTGAATATTTCTGGAATAGTTTTATCAAAAATTTCAATCCATCCGGTTTTGGTGCAAAGATGGAATTTGTTGACCTCGACATGTTTGGTGAGATCGGAAAACCATATTACCATCCCGAAATTTTTGGAGGTGAGGGAAACCTTGAGATTTCCGAAGCTCTTTATTATGCAGATAAAGTTGATGGTTTTATTTCCAGCAAACCATTCGGGTGCATGCCATCCTCGGGGGTATCAGATGGAGTAATGGCCAAAATAATGCATGATAAACCGGAATTAAATTTTCTCTCTATTGAGACCAGTGGTGATAATGAAGTAAGTATATTGAGTCGTGTAAGCATGCTTCTTTTTAAAGCAAAAGAGAAACTGAAAAAGAGAATAGAACAGGAGGAAAAGTCCTCAGTTCCTAGGTAAATTAATTTGAAAATGGTATCAACTGATAGAACAGGCATTAGAACATTTCTTAGTGATAATTATGGATCCATTATTGAATTTTTTTATAAAGATTTTGATATTGCCTTTTAACTCTCAAGACTCCCTTTCCATCGCGAAATACCACCGAAGCTTTTAACATTTGAGTAACCGAAAGATTCCAGTTTTCTCTTTGCGACATTAGCCCTTGCACCGCTTTGGCAATACAAAATAACAAGAGACTCTTTTTTAGTCTTTTTTAAAGCTTTCGGCAATTTTTCATTACTTATATTTTTTGATGTTGTTATATAACCTGTCTTGAATTCGCTTCGTGTTCTCACATCGAGTAATAGGTATTTCTTTTTAGAAGAAATAATTTCACTCAGTTCTTTGTAACTCATAAGATTTTTTGCATTTATTATTTTTCTAACGATAATAAAACTCATCAATGAAGCTGTTAATATTATCAGTATAGGGTTATCCATTTCCTTATATCTCCTATGTTATAGTAAATATATTCTATATATGGATTCATGCATACTCTTTATTTTTAAATTTTTTAGAAATCACATCTCATTCCAGAAAATATCCCGATCACCGTATCTGCGATAATATACAGCTTCGAGAAAATGATCTCTCTCAATGTCTTCACAGCCATAAAGGTCGGAAATAGTCCGCGATATCTTTAATACCGAATGACATGCCCTGGAAGACAGAGACAATTTACTGACAGTTTCTGTAAACAACGTCCTGGTCTCCTCATCCAGTCTACAGTATTTCTTCACAGCTCCAGCGGGAATCCTGGCATTTCTTGAAAAACTTTCTCCGGCAAACCTCTCCTCCTGCAGAACAACTGCGGCTTCTACTCTTCTCTTGATTTTCTCGCTGGACTCACTCTCCCCCGTTAGCAGATATGTTGGATCTACAGGCTTCACAGGAACTCTCATATCGATTCGATCCAATAAAGCCCCTCCGATTTTCTTCCAGTAACGATGGATGTCATTCAAAGAACAGACGCAGGCACTACTTTCTTTACCCAGATTCCCGCATGGACAGGGATTGGCTGCCATGACCAGCTGAAAATCAGCCGGATACCAGTATGAATTTCCCGCTCTGGCTATAGATATCTTTCCATTTTCAAGAGGCTCTCGCATACCCTGGAGTAAACTGCTACCGAATTCTGGAGTTTCATCGAGAAATAAAACGCCCTTATGTGCAAGAGAGACCTCACCTGGTAAAATTTCCGAACCGCCACCGACCATCCCCTCTTTTGATGCTGAGTGATGGGGCATACGGAAAGGTCTTTCCGTTATCATCGCCACATCATCGGGCAGTTTTCCAGCCTGAGACCAGATTCGTGTGACTTCAAGAGCTTCCTCACCATTCAAATCAGGTAGGATTCCCGGAAGACGCAATGAAGCCATAGTTTTCCCTGAACCCGGTGGGCCGAAGAGCAAAAGATTATGCATACCTGCAGCACAGATTTCCATAGAGCGTCTCAAAATAGGCTGTCCCATCAAATCTGAATAATCCAGATTATCATTCTTTGACGATTTGTGTGCAATGTCTGATCCTTCTGAAAAATCAGGCTTCTCCCCGGAAAAAATCTGATGAATAATTAAAGGTAGTTCTTTTAAATGCTTAATTCCGTATATAATTCCTTCATTCAGTACTGAAGCTTCATAAACATTGCTTTGAGGTAATATAAATGTATCAATATTATGAAGTATCCCCGATGCAACAGCTGACAAAACACCCTTTACGGCTCTAATCTCACCATTCAGCATTAGTTCACCAAGAACCATAATGTTTTTCTCTGGAGAGGGAATTTGTGAAGATGAGATCATAATCTCAACTGCGATTGGAAGGTCATAAGATGCACCTTCCTTCCGCACGCCGGCCGGTGCCATATTGATAAGTAGCCGGTCCCTTGGAAATTCGAATCCGCTGCGCTTTACTGCAATGCGAATTCTCTCTCTTGCTTCTTTAACTGCGATATCGGGCAATCCTACAATATCAATACCGGGAATACCTCTTCTTACATCAACCTCAATTGAAATAATTGTTCCGTCGAATCCCGCAGACGCATAACTGTAAATAGACATATTTCCCCCCGTTTTTTAATACGGCGGATTTACAGTTTCTACTTCATTTCTTCTTTAGTCTTCAGAATCCATTAACTTTATATAATTTGATTTCATCAGTAATATTCTGTTGAAAAAAATCATCTTTTTTATTGTTAGAACCAGATATTTAAAAGCTTTGATATTTAGTATATCCTTTAGTTTATGAATATCATGGGCATTTACTGCTGCGTAATATTATTTAAATTTCATTCTCTCTTCTTCGACAAGAGAATCACATAATTCATTGTAGAAATCCCCCGAATGACCTTTTACCCAGTTCCACTTAATCTGGAGTTTATCAGCTTCAGATTTTAATGCGATCCAGTATTCTTTGTTTTTTACAGGTTTTTTCGCTGCAGTTTTCCAACCATTTTTAATCCAGTTAAAAATCCACTGAGTCAATCCGTTTTTTACATACTGCGAATCTGTGTAGATCTCTACAGATTTGTCTTTTAATTCACTATTTTCGTTAATGTAGGTAAGCGCTTTTATTACAGCAGTCAAC
>Ga0209475_10000524_pt1 | contig 75144 bp, 69 predicted proteins | sample tdDd471_FD_187128 | JGI IMG/M metagenome (GOLD analysis project Ga0209475, IMG submission 187128) | Marine sediment microbial communities from the Atlantic coast under amendment with organic carbon and nitrate - tdDd47.1 (SPAdes)... | ecosystem: Environmental > Aquatic > Marine > Coastal >... | reverse complement strand
GTAATGGGTAATTCCGACACCCCTCCCTCAGAGCAATCACAGTTATTAATTTATTCAGCACAGATTGTAAGACGAATTCACGAAATCGAACAATCTCTCGATAACGCCAATCCAGAACAGGTACAGAGCCTGCAACTCGAACGCGAGCAATTGATAGCAGAGCTCAACCGGATCCAGGAAAGAATTGCCGCACCGCGATCAGTTCAACCAGGTTGGCCCCGCCCTGGTCCCTGAAAAAAGCTAGCAGAAAAAAACTGAACAGAAACACTCCTTAAGGTCTATCGCTAAAAATAGCTCAAGCGCCAATCGATGCTACTCATTTCGAATAAATACGATTGAGCTAATCCCGCTTAAACTCGACAATCAACTATCACTCTTGTCAAGAAAGAAGGTAAGACTATCTCGCGTGTCGAAATTGTCGAAAGAGTAACTTCGGGATTTTCTCATTGCATCAACCGGTGTGTAAGGCGCGCGTTTTTATATTGCACAGATGAGGCGAATGCTGAAGGTAGAGATGGTGATCAGGGGTATTGATGTACCGGCCGATGCTGGGAGCGGTCATAAATCACAAGAATTGCTCGATGAAGCGACGGTGTTGTCGAGTATGACTTATGTAGACTTATAGATTACGTAGGTCCGACCTAAAGAGTTTAACTGTGCCTCGTCCCGTGAATTCGAAATTTTCTACAATTTAATATGCGTGCTCTATCTTGCAAGGCTATTACCCATTTTCAAAGTGTTCTAAGACCTGCTCCAATGGAACACAAGCATCATACTCAGGTTCATGAAAATCACTATCTTTACAATTTCTAGCGTCTGAGTGCGGGTAAAACCCATAGCTACCAACGCAGTTCTTATCTTTATCGTAAATTACGGGCGTAGCAATAAATGGTATACCAGTAGCAGTCGCGAAATCTATCGTGCTCCTCTGGAGTAAAAAGGTTCCAACCTTTGTATTATTTCGATTGAAGTCGACTCGTTGGCCGCCAGACATTGATACATATAACTGGTGTACATAACGGCCATTGTCCATACTCTTTACGTTTGTCAGCCTTATTTTATGCAAATACGCATGATGCAAAATCTTGTTTTGACTTCGGCAAGAATCACCATATGGAGTTACATTGTCATCAACGGGTTGGCCATAAGTACAAAAGTCTCGATACCAGCTTATATGGTCCATAGACTTGGGGATTCCCTTTACTATAAAAACTCCCCGATCAGGAATAGGTACTCTTGTACAACCGCTTACAATAAATGCAGAAAATATGGCTGCTAACAATAACCTCAATAACCGAATCCCTTTTAATTTAGTTGGAAGGCACTTGTTTGTAGACATAACTCTGCTCTCTCCCATCAATTAACAACTCGAACTTAAAGTATTTATTGTTATGGCCATTATGTGCTCCGGCAGTAATTTTTATGATGTTAGGCTCCAACGGCTCACAAGACAAACTATCAATTCCAATTTCAGCGTGGTCATTATTAATCTCTCTGAAGGAAAAGCTGAAAACGAGATTGTATTGTGTTCTATTTTCATTAATAGCAATCATATCTACAAAGAGCATATCCTGACCGGCGTAATAAAATTTTACTAGCCGAAACTCTCCGAGTTGACCGTCCTTTTTCCAATGTCCGCATTTCTTCAATAATTGAATAGAAGCAAACAAGTTATTCTTTGCTTCTTCGTAAGACACAATACGACCCAATCCACTTGATGTGGTCTAAATAAGCAATAGAGCTGTGGCTAGGATAAACTTCATTTAGCATGCCTTCTTTTTAAGTTCTTCGATCAATACCAAAAGTCCCCCATCATCTCTGCGACCCTCAAATGGCTCAACATGCATATGACTTCTTGGCTGTCTTTTCACCTTTTGTGCCGTATCATCAACCATAAGAATATCTTCAACTTCGTAGCCGAACTTTCTAACCTTTCGAAGATCTTTAATATATAGATAGCCGTTAGTAATCGGATCTTCTTTCTGAACACAACGCTTCACGGACCATACAAACTTTAACGGATAGTCCTCAGAAAACAGCCCTGTGGTAATAGCATCGGCATAGGCTTCGCTGGAAGCGGTCAAAATTGCGACCTCATAATGCTCTTTACAGAAATCTAAAAATAATGATAGGTGTGGGCGCTTATAGATATGGTATTTAGAAAACCGGAAATCGCAGGCGTAGTTGAGCGGTTCAACAGTGGCATGAACTAACGTTTCATCTAAGTCTAAAATTACTAATCTCTTCAAAAAAGCATTCGCCTTAAAATAAACTACACTTTAGAATTCATCGGGATGCTTGGACAGCCAATTAGCATGCACATTTTTAATCGCATCTCGACTTGCTGGTGTTGGTAGAATCACATCAGCACCACCATCATATGGATGAAAAACGAATTTATCCTCAACACTGATTATCAAAACATTTCCCAACTCTTCATTAGCGACCTTTCTAAAAACAGTGTCTAGCTCACTTCCTGTATAATTCACTTTTGCAGCATACAAATGCCAGCAAACGTCGCATTCTTCTAATTTATCAATTGACCGCCAATAGGTTGAATTTGAGAATAAGCTTTTTATTTCTTCACAAGGCTCCTCTGGAGCAGAGCTTTCTGTGTACATTGGTAGAACTATATACAGCTCGTTCAACGATTCATTGAGCTCAGTTAAAACAGTATTATGTCTTAATAGTATCTCTTGGTATTCCTGCTCGCTTTCTGGATAACGTTTTGACTCCGGCAAAGCATGAAATCTTACCCATCGATCTTTTAGAGAGTGCTTCAACGTATGAGCCTCTGGGAGACAGCCAGCTAAGTGTTCATTCCAAAAAGCAGTTAAGTTATCGTTCATTGGCATTGTCTATTTAGCAAGTTTAAGAATTTTTCCCGTTTCAATATCAATTTTATAAATGTCACTATTGAAGTCTGTAATTTCTATTTGGTCTTTATCTAACTCGAAACCTTCAGTAAATATATCTGCGCCAGAAGCGGTCCATTCTATGTCTCCGGCTGTCGTCAGTCTGCATACATCAACTTCACCCCAAGAGATTAGACAACCCTTTTCTTCAACCAAGTAAATACCAAAGCAGGTCGCAAAATCTACTTTTCTACACCATAACAGTTCCAGAGAAGGTAACTGGAGCGCAAACACTGAATCACCTGCCGCGATAAAACAAACGCCATCATAGTAGGCAATCGAATCTTCATGAATGCCGGTAGCACCACCAACACCAAGTAAAATTGTGGAAGCTTGAGGGGATTCAATATCGCCAACAAACAGACCATGAGCACAAGCGTGATGATATTCGCTGTTTCTACAAAGCTCTGTTTTATAAGAGCGAATATTGTCAGTAGAGTTTGTGGAATAAGTCTTTTCTTCAACTAAGGTCAATTCATAGCCATCAAACACTTTCTTCATAAATCATCCCTTAAGGCTATTGTTCCAATGTTTGGTCATCACTTTTTTGAAATGTTCAATATCAGAAGGATTTAGCCAATACAAATAGGTATCTAGTCGATTACGTGCGACTTCGCTTAAGCATGTTTCGGCAATTGACTCTACTTCTCTAATGACTTCGTCTCGGCCAACCTTTTCCGCTAAATACCAAGGAAGCTCTTCAACGCTTACATTCCAGTTATCCAATGAACGCAGAATATCTTCCCTAAGGTTTCGTTCATATTTAGGCTTTAGCTTTATGAGTAAACCACCAGCCATAGTTTGATCCTTAAATTTTTTCTCGCCACGAGTGTCATCAAAGAATACAGCTAACAATCCTTCTGCTACGACATTCTCATCTAATTTTTTAAGCTTGAGCATGAGGTGCCGAATTTCCTGCATCTCTGTTGGGCCGTCTATGGCTTTATAAAGCTTTTCCTGAATATCTGATGCATTCAATTGTTAGTCTCCTTCAAATACTCAAACTCAACTCTCATACAAAAATTTTTAATCTCATTCTGAAACATAAACATGCTCCCATCCATAGTCTTCGAACGAGTTATATTTGGATTAAGCGCTACTTTTATTTTTGTTACTCTTTGTTCATTCCATAAATCACAGACAATTAAACCGTTACACTCATTATATGAACCAGGATCTGACTTATACTCTTGATACTCATGCTCTCTATCAGAATCATCCCATTCCCTAACAAGGCGCATGGTTTTATCAGGGTGTATTTGTAGCGTTATACTTTCATTAGTGCTGTCAGCAGTCCCTTTCCAAATCCCGATTAGCTCTTTGTTAAAAACACTTTCAATAGCTTTGTTAAACCTGTCCAAACTTGAATTCAGTTTTCCAGATAGCATTCCTTCTTTCGCGACCCATTTTACAGATCGATTAATCGACCAATAATACTCACGATTCTTTTTCGAATTTTCAATATCAAGATTAATTAAATCAAAAGCCTTTGGGCTTTCTTCTTTAATCTCAAGCATAACTTCATTAATAACTGCATCTTCTTCTGGATACATTATCGCACCTATATATTTTTATTATTCAAATCCATCTGAATGAACTAGCCTATCTACACATGTATTTACAGAAGAGCTGTGCAATTCTCTTTCATCCTTCCCGTAAAAAATACTAAACAAGTGCTCTTCAGACTTTTCAGATTTTCTATTTACATATGCTTCACCCAACTTTGATGTTGCACCTGTACAGTAAAGAAAATACATGTTTGATCTTCTAAACTAAGCTCTACTGTTAGCTCTGGAGCTTGCTTTAGTATTTCTTTCGCTAGTTTTTTCAGCTGGGAAATCTCCCAAATTCCATCACTACCTGGATGGAAGGATTCTGGACATTTCCATGTATACGGATAGTTCAAATTCATTATTCTTCTTTACCGTTTAAAATCTTTGAATCAGCACAACTCATCCGACCAGCTGACTTTTTTTCAGCCGAACACGATTTCCATTATAAATACATATACAGATGAACGAATTTCTTTTCAATCAAACACTAAATTAACAGAGGTTAAGCGACAAGATGACAGACTCAAAACCACTAAATACAGCTAAATTAAAGGAGTTTAAAAAATTAGTCCATGGCTACTATATTGCTCATACTATGGCTAATTACGGTATGAGCCAAGTAGCAATTAATATTGTAGCAATGGAAGGGTATAACCCTAGCGGTCTATTTCAAGTAGGAGCAAAGGACGTTGATAGTAAGGCATGGGCGGAAATAGAAAATAAACTCGCTATCGAAGGAATGACAAAGGATGGTCCATTCAGCCAAATGGTAGCACATGGAATTTTAGTTTTGATTTATGAACTTTGGAACGACAATTATAGAGCTCTCATAGCAAAAGAACTGAATTGCAAATTGAATGAACTTTATTGCGATGTCATGGGGGATTTGAGACTTATAAGACACTGGATCGCGCATAATAATTCAATAGCTGATAATAAAGTTAAGAAGTTTAAAACTCTGTCTTGGCCAAATAAGGAAGGAAGATTTTTTTATACAAGCAACGAGATGCAAAACTTGCAAATTGCAATTAATCAAATGACTGTTTACATTAACAAATGAATCACAACGATAAACATTACTGAATTAAGCGACTTAATATTTGATTTATCTTCGTCATGGTAGATGCAGAGTAGCTGCTACAAACTCAACAAAACTCACAAGGTACGTGATAACCAAATTTCAGGCACAAAAAAACCCGTAAACTTAACATTTTAATTACGGGCTTTTTTATCTTAACGTATTGATTTAATTAAATTTAACTCTCTATACTTAACAAATCAGGTCTGTGGTACGTTTCAAAACGGAATATCATCATCAAACGAATCATTAAACCCACTATCCGCTGGCGCAGCCTGCTGAGGCGCTTGCTGTGGCGCTTGTTGCTGATAACCGCCACCTTGCTGTTGCTGAGGAGCATTCATCGGAGCACCTTGACGTTGACCGCCACCCATGCCGCCTTCTGCTCTGCCGCCTAACATTTGCATTACTCCAGTAAAACCATCTACAACCACTTCTGTGGTGTAACGATCCTGGCCTTGCTTATCCTGCCATTTACGGGTTTGTAGTTTACCTTCCACGTAAACCTGTGAACCTTTACGGAGGTATTCGCCAGCAATTTCAGCCAACTTGCCAAAAAATGACACGCGATGCCATTCGGTTTTTTCTTGCATTTGACCGGTGTTTTTATCTTTCCAGGATTCACTGGTGGCAATGCTGATGCTAGTGATAGCACTACCGTTGGCTGTGTATCTGACTTCTGGGTCTTGCCCTAAATTACCGACTAAAATGACTTTATTGATGCCGCGACTGGCCATTAAATGTTACTCCTAACGCTTTTACTTAGATTCAGATGAGAAGACATTTTGTCTAAACTCCGAGGTGATTACCGCTTACTATATTTCTCCAGGCTTTTGGGATCAAGCTGCTTTTTGTCCACTTTTAAATAGACCGCCCCAGCTTCTGGTAAGGCTACCGCCTCCGAAACCCCTTCAATTGCTTTAATTTCAGCAACTAAGGATGGAAACGCATCGGCTGAGACATCTGGCATGGTCAAGGTGTATGCCGTGACCGCTGGTGGATTTTTTAAGCCAACGAGCAACGCGCCCCAGATTAATGCCATGACGCCGCCCATAATGTAAATCCCATCCATGCCCTGATACTGCAGCATTAAACCGGCAGCTGGTCCGCCTAAAAATGCGCCGCTAAATTGAAATGTCGAATAAACCCCTAACGCCGTACCTTTCCCAGATAAAGGCGCGATACGTGAAATCATCGAGGGTAACAAAGCTTCCATCAGGTTAAAGCCGGTAAAATAAATCACAATTGCAATGACCACCGGTACCAGCGCTAGTTCGGCGTAGCCAAAGGCAAACTGGACAAAGGCGATCAACAAGACCCCCATTAACATGACCTTGGAATGCTGGCGATTTTTCTCCGCATAAATGATCATAGGTAACATCAAAATGACAGCACCAAACATGGTCGCCAGATACACCCAGCTATGTTCAGCCAGATCGACCCCCAGACCCGATAAGTGACTCGGGAAAGCGACAAAAAATGAAGTCAGTAAAAAATGCAGGGTAAAAATGCCAAAATTTAACCGCATCAGCTGATTATCTTTAAGCACGGTGACAAACTGGTTTTTACTGGCAATAGCGTCCCGCTGAATAAAATGCGCCTGTGGCTCAGGGGTCAAAAATTTAATAACCAACATAGCGACAACCGCCAGAATGGCAATCAAGATGAAAATGCCTTGCAGACCCAGCCAGCCGGTCAGCCAGGGGCCTAAAATCATGGCCAGTGCAAAAGCCGCGCCGATACTCATGCCAATACTGGCCATAATCTTGGTGCGCTGCTCATCACGCGACAGATCCGCCGCCAACGCCATAATCGCACTGGCGATTGCACCACAACCTTGCAACAAACGACCTAGAATTACCCCGTAAATATGATCGCTAAAGGCCGCCACCAGACTCCCCAACGCAAAGAGCGCTAGTCCCATAAGAATAATGGGCTTTCGACCAAACCGATCGGATAACCAACCGAAAGGGATCTGAAAAATGGCCTGAGTCAGTCCGTAAGCGCCAATTGCCAGACCGATAAGTGCCGGCGTATACCCGGTCAAATTTTGACCAACCAGACTAAATACCGGAAGCAGCATAAACAGGCCGAGCATGCGAAGCGCAAAAACACTGCTAAGGGTGAGCGCGGCCCTTTTTTCGGTCGGGTTCATCCCCGATTGGTTATTCATTTTTGTCTATAGATTCTTTAGGTTTTGTTTGTTAATTATCGTGCCGATTAGTTTTTACTGATGCTTTTACTTTGCTCTTAACTGTTGGAATGCGTTATTATGGCGAGTTCATTTTTCGCTCGCCGAAAATTCCGTTGCGACGTCAAAATTCAAACGCAAAGTGATTTTCCCAAAGTCCCATTATACAAGATTAGTTATAAACAAGAACAGTAATGAATCAAATAGACGTTCGGGGTGCTAAGACCCACAATCTGAAAAATATCGATGTGACGCTGCCAAGAGATCAATTAATCGTGATTACCGGCTTGTCAGGTTCGGGCAAGTCTTCATTGGCATTCGATACACTCTATGCCGAAGGGCAAAGGCGTTATGTGGAATCGCTGTCGGCATATGCGCGTCAGTTCTTGTCTTTAATGGAAAAGCCAGATGTCGAGCATATTGAAGGATTATCACCGGCGATTTCCATTGAACAAAAATCAACCTCGCATAATCCTCGCTCTACGGTGGGTACCATTACCGAAATTTATGACTACTTGCGGTTATTGTTCGCGCGCGTTGGTACGCCCTACTGCCCACAGCATAAAACTAAATTGGAAGCGCAAACCGTCAGTCAGATGGTTGACCATACGCTGGCTTTACCGGAAGGCAGTAAATTGCTCCTGCTCGCACCGGTAGTTCGAAATCGCAAGGGGGAACACGTCCAATTATTTGATGAGCTGCAAGCCAAGGGGTTTGTGCGAGCACGCATCAACGGCAAAACTTACGAGCTGAGCGAAGCACCTAAACTCGAATTACATAAAAAGCACACCATCGAAGTCGTGGTGGATCGCTTTAAAGTTCGCGGTGATCTTAAACAAAGGCTCGCGGAATCTTTTGAAACAGCGCTGGACTTGGCAGACGGACTGGCCACCATTGCGCCAATGGATAATGACTCAGACATTGAAGAGATCCTCTTTTCGGCGAAATTTGCCTGTCCAGAATGTGGTCATAGCCTGTCAGAATTAGAACCGCGACTATTCTCTTTTAATAATCCAGCGGGCGCTTGTGGGACTTGTGATGGGCTGGGAGTTGACCAGTTTTTTGACCCGGACCGAATTGTGGTTAATCCGGATGTTTCCTTGGCCGGAGGCGCTATTCGCGGCTGGGATCGACGAAATATCTACTATTTTCATATGCTCAATTCGATCGCCGACCACTATGGATTTGACGTTGAAAAACCCTTTAAAAAATTGCCTAAAAAACATCAGAACACCATTTTATACGGCAGTGGCAATACTAAAATCGAATTCACCTATGCCAACGACCGTGGCGATGTGATGACACGCCATCATAAATTTGAAGGCGTGATCCCCAATATGCAGCGACGCTATCGTGAAACTGAGTCCATGGCGGTGCGCGAAGAGCTGCAAAAGTATATGAATACCCAGGCCTGTCCATCCTGTTCCGGAACTCGGCTCAGAGAATCGGCGCGACATGTGTTAATCAAGAAACACAATCTACCGACGCTCACGGCATTACCCATCGACGAAGCCTTTACATTTTTTAGCCAACTCAAGCTGCCCGGCAAACGCGGCAAAATTGCCGATAAAATCCTGCGAGAAATTTGTTCGCGGCTAGAGTTCCTGGTGAATGTCGGACTCGAATATTTATCCATGGAAAGAAGCGCTGAAACTTTATCCGGCGGTGAGGCACAAAGAATTCGGCTGGCCAGCCAGATTGGCGCGGGACTGGTGGGGGTTATGTATGTTCTCGATGAACCTTCTATCGGCTTGCATCAACGCGACAACGAACGGCTTTTGAAAACCCTGATCCATTTACGCGACCTGGGTAATACCGTTGTTGTGGTAGAGCATGATGAAGATGCCATTCGAACCGCCGATCATATTTTAGATATAGGACCCGGCGCTGGTGTGCACGGTGGTGAGATTGTTGCTGAAGGTAAACTCAAGGATATTCTGAAAAATAAGCAGTCATTAACCGGCCAGTATCTGTCAGGTAAACTTTCCATCGAAGTTCCTAAAAAACGCCACTCGGCGAAAGACGGTGAACACCTGATTCTATCGGGCGCAACAGGCAACAATTTACAAAGCGTTGAATTAAAGTTGCCCGTCGGCGTTTTCACCTGTGTGACAGGCGTTTCCGGTTCAGGTAAGTCGACCTTGGTCAATGATACGCTGTACCCTATTGCGGCGACGCAACTGAACAAAGCATCAACTCTTACGCCTTCCCCTTACAAAAAATGCGAGGGAATGGATCTGTTCGACAAGGTGGTTGATATTGACCAAAGTCCAATTGGTCGGACACCGCGCTCAAATCCTGCGACTTATACCGGAATATTCACGCCGGTGAGAGAACTATTTGCTGGCACTCAGGAAGCACGCTCCCGCGGATATAAACCGGGACGATTTAGTTTTAATGTGAAAGGTGGACGCTGCGAAGCCTGTCAGGGCGACGGTGTGATAAAAGTAGAAATGCATTTTCTACCCGATATTTATGTGCCTTGTGATATCTGTAAAGGCAAGCGTTACAACCGCGAAACTTTAGAGGTCACTTACAAAAGCAAAAATATTCACGAAGTGCTGGATATGACGGTGGAGGACGCGAGGGAATTTTTTGACGCTATTCCTGCCATCGCGCGAAAACTTCAAACGCTGATCGACGTTGGGCTGTCTTACATTCGATTGGGTCAGGCTGCCACGACTTTATCTGGCGGAGAAGCGCAACGGGTAAAATTGTCGCGCGAGCTGAGTAAGCGAGACACGGGCAAAACGCTTTATATTCTCGATGAACCGACTACCGGCTTACACTTCCACGATGTGAAACAGTTAATGTCAGTTCTCCATCGTCTGCGAGATCACGGAAATACGGTGCTGGTTATTGAGCATAATCTTGACGTGATTAAAACCGCGGATTGGATAATCGACCTCGGACCTGAAGGCGGCAACAAAGGTGGCTTGATAATAGCCGAAGGCACACCAGAACAAGTGGCGAAAAACAAGAAGTCGCATACTGGTCGATTCTTGAAGGATATGCTGAAGTAAGTTGAATGTTTCCTAACGTTTAACCGACTTCGCAAGACGCTCATTTTTTCTGAGCGGTCATCGCGGCCGCATTGAAAAGTTGACACCAGGCCAAGGCCGGCGCACCAAAATTTTGTGCTAAAATAAAAATCAAACCGAGAAATAAGAACGATAAAACAAGCAGGTGACTTATGGCATCCGACAAGGCTGAAACCGGTCATTTAGAAAAATGGTTATCGCAAATTGGCGCGGGTCTTGATGAGTTTCTGAAGTTTGAACACGCCGATGCGTTAGACCCAGATAATCAATGGCGAAATAAGCTCGATACGCAGTTACCTGTCAAAGGCGTCGGCATTGAAGAGGTTGTTCAAGAACTGGTCCAACAAATTATTCCCAATGGCTCTCCCGTTCCAAAGCCCGGATTTACATCATTTATCACAACCGGCGCAACTACCGCTTCCACCCTGGCTTCGACCGCATCAAGCATCGCATCACCGCAAAGATACTTAAGAACCGCCTTCAATTACCTGGAAGAATTATCGCTCGAGTGGCTTGCCGAAATGTGCGCAATTAAAAATCTCAAAGGGGTTTACAGCAGCGGCGGCTCTGTCGCTAATTTGATTGCACTGGGCGGCGCGCGTCAATACGCATTTGAAAAAACGGGGCACGATCCGGCGCTGCTAGGAATTAATCAACCGGTTCGAGTTTATGCCAGCCAGGAGTGTCACCACACCATACAGCGCTCGGGTGGCGTGTTGGGCATTGGCCGACGCGCGATTAAACCAATCGCCTGTGACTCACAAGGACGCCTCAAAACCGACGCCTTATTGCAAGCTATAACCGATGATCTTGATGCGGGTATTCTGCCTATGGCGATTGTCGCGAATGCTGGCACAACCAATACCGGCGCCATCGATCCGCTCAAAGCGATTGGAGACATAGCAGGTCAATTCGATATCTGGTTTCATGTTGACGGTGCGTACGGCTTGCCGGGCATTCTCGACGAACGAATCGCACATTGTTACGAAGGGCTTGAACTCGCCGATTCGGTCATAGTCGATCCCCACAAATGGCTAGGCGCGTCTGTGGGAGTTGCGGCAACCTTTGTACGCGATAGAGAAATTTTAAAGCGAGCATTTACGCAGGAACCCGCCGACTACCTTGAAGGTTCCGTCGATCAAGTCGATACGCCGACGCCAAAGATTGAGCATTCTCTCGACGATTTTGGCATCCCCTACTTTGATTATGGCGTCGAATTAAGCGCCCCCTGCCGCGGCGTTGTTGTCTGGGCGATGCTCAAAGAAATTGGTGTAACAGGTATGCGAGAGCGTATCAAACGACACAACGATATGGCCCGTCGACTAGCACAAATCGCTACAGAACATCCTTCGCTCGAGCTTTTGTTGCAACCAAGCCTGTCAATCTGTTGTTTTCGTTATGTGTCAGACGCGGTTAACGATCTTGATAAACTCAACCAGCAATTGCATCGACAGTTGGTAAGAGAAAACACCTATATGCCTAGTACCACTCGCATTGAGGGTAAGCTGGCTTTACGACCCTGTTTTGTCGGCGCTCGTAGCGAGCAAGATCAAGTCGATGGATTGATAGACGCGGTGTTGCGAATTGGTAATAAACTCGCACAGGCTGAGTAACACCGTCATACTAATCTGAGTCTTTTTAGTCAGAGTCTTTCTAGTCAGACTGGCAGAAAAACTCCGCTAAAGGATCGTCGATGACAAATTCCAATGATGACTTTTGAGTCTAACGGAACAGGGTAACGACTTTATTTCGGCCTTCGCGTTTCGCCTGGTACATCGCCAGATCGCCTTCTTTGATCAGCTCGACTAATTCCCGCTCGCTATTGACCTCCGCCATATTAACGCCGATTGAACAAGTGATTTCGAGAGAAATTTCGTCCGTTAATTGAAACGACTTTTGGCTTATTTGATCTTTGATCTGGCTCGCCAAATCGGTAACGACTTGTGGCGATTTATTTTGTCCCAACACGACAAACTCTTCACCGCCCACTCGCACCAGATAATTGTCATGTCCAATGATATTTTGTACCCGCTGACTAAAGGCCGCGAGTAACTTATCACCAATATCATGACCGTATTGATCGTTCACCTCTTTAAATTTATCCAGGTCGATTAACATGGCAAACACGCTATGTTTCTCATTAACCATTCGTGGGATCAAATCGCTAAATAAAAAATTTCGATTAAAACATTTACAGAGATTGTCGGTAATCGACAGCATATAAGTCATACGACTTTTTTTGAACAAGCGATAATATTGGAAACAAATAATGGCGACCAGTAAGGCGACAATCAGCAAACCGTAGGTCAGAAACATCGCTTCTCGTTCTGCCTGAAGGGTACGCAATTCACCGAGCGATTTTTCTTTTTCGAGAAATTCGATACGTGCTTTTTGTTGTTGCGCGTCGAACTGCTGTTGCAGCAAAGATAATTTACCTTCGTAGACATTGCTAAGTACCGCGCCTTTTGCCTCATCAAAGCCGACAAAGGCATCAAGCGATTTTTCAAAATTTCCCTGGGCACGATAGATATCCGACAACAAACCAAAGGCGTCTCTGATTTGCGGTTGTTCTTCGAGTTGAAGCGCGATTGCCAAAGCCTGACTAGCCAGTTTTTCGCCCATTGACAAATCACCTTTCAAATAAGCGATATGTCCCTGCCCTAGCGTCGCTCTGGCAAGCAAAGTTCGATTGTTAAGCTTGCCAGCGGCCAGTTGACTGAGTTTAAAAAACGCCTGGGCAACATCGAGCTTTTTTTGTGATAGCTTTAAATAGCCCAGGTTAATCTGAACTTCCGTCAGGGCCGCCTGATCACCTAATTCGGTAAAGGCGATATTGGCTTTCTCCAGATAAAACTCTTCATTCTTGGTATCGCCCAGTCGTTGATAAATAATGCCGAGATTAAAATAGGAAGTTGCCACGCCATATTGATAATCAAGTTCTTCCATTAGCCCACGAGACAGCTCATGGTATTCTCTGGCTTTGTCGAATTCACTGATTTCCTGATACACCGAACCAATATTGTTATAGGAACGGGCAATGTCCAATTTATTTCCAATCGATTTTCGAATATCCAGCGTTTTTAGAAAATAGTCGAGAGAATTCAGAAAGTTTCCTTTAAACCACTCGACCGAACCCAGCACGTTTAATGCGTAAGCTTGTCCAGATTTATCCTGATTGGCGGCAGCGATCACTTGGGCTTGTTCGGCAAGTGCCACCGCTTTGTCATAGTGACCTGCGCGCATTTGAGCCCACGCCATGGAATGCAATATTTGTGCGTTTAACCGAGGATCTGGAAATTGCTTTAATAGATCTAACGCGCGCTGACCATACTGAATAGCTTGTTCAGATTGATTATTTCGATATACCCAGATTAATTTGGCGAGTAACGCAACTTTATCTTGCGGTTCGCTACGGTCGAGCGCCAGCTCTAACTGTTCAGGCGATTCGCTGACGGTTATTTCGGCGGCATGGGAGCAAAGGGCAAAAAACGCAAAAAGCGCAAAGAGACAAAACAACCACTGCTTCATATTTTAATTAATATCATTCCTGTTATTGTCCATTTTCGCCAGAGTGACCAGTTGGCATTCAAATATCTGATTAATCCTGTCAATCTGATCTATCCTGTAACTGGACGCCGTCTTCGCCTTGTGTGCGAGTTAAAAAAGAGCCTGTCTTAAAATTGTACCCTAAAATTCAATATTTTTTCGCCAATAATTTACCACAATTTGATTGTCACGCCCGATTATCGCTAAAAACAGACTGGTCAGCCTGCTAATCCCTTAAAATTCAGCGAGTTATCATTGCTTCCTTCAGGTCACAGTGGATCCCGAATGTGCCAAAAAGTCACATAGGCAGCTCCAATAATCTTTGTTACACTGCCCAAAGATTCACTATTCAAAAAATTCTAAAGCGAGTGATTAATGAAAAAAACGACTTATCTATTGTTATCCGCATTGTTGTTAGCCTGTACCGGTGAAACACCGGAACCGGTTAATAACGCCGACATCAAACCCGCCGTCGCCATTCCAAGCGGTAAAATTGACTACCCTGACACTAAAAAAGGCGAAGTTGTTGATACCTATTTTGACACTAAAGTTCCTGACCCATACCGGTGGTTGGAAGATGACCGCAGTCTGGAAACCGGTGAATGGGTGAAGGTTCAAAATAAAGTCACTTTTGAGTATCTGGACACCATACCCTACCGGGAACAGCTTAAAAAACGACTTGAAACGCTTTGGAATTACGAAAAAGTTAGCCGACCTTTTAGAGAAGGTGGTTATACCTACTATTACAAAAACGATGGACTGCAAAACCAGTACGTAGTCTATCGCCAAAAAGAAGGTAGTGAAGCTGAAGTCTTTTTAGACCCGAATACTTTTAGTGAGGACGGCACGACCTCGCTGGCGACCTTAAGCTTTTCCAAAGATGGATCAATTGCCGCTTACGCTATTTCAGAAGGCGGTAGTGACTGGCGTAAAATCATTGTTATGGACGCAGAAACCAGGGAAATACTGGAAGAACCCTTGGTCGATGTGAAATTTTCCGGCATTTCATGGAAAGGTAACGAAGGCTTCTTTTATTCCAGCTACGACAAACCTGATGGCAGCGAACTATCGGCCAAAACTGACCAACATAAGCTCTACTATCATCGCTTAGGCCAACCACAAGCTAAAGATGAAGTGATTTTTGGCGCAACTGACGCACAAAAACGTCGTTATGTGTTTGGAAGTGTCAGCGAAGATGACCGCTACCTGTTTATCTCTGGTGCTGTGTCGACTTCTGGTAATAACCTTTACCTGAAAGATTTATCACAACCAGACAGCCCACTCGTTACGATTTTAGACGATACCAATTCTGACACTTACGTAATCGAAAATGTTGCGAGTAAGTTGTATCTGGTGACCAATAAAGATGCGCCAAATCAAAAAATTGTCACTGTGGATGCCAGTCATCCAACGCCGGAAAACTGGCAGGATTTTATTCCAGAAACTGACAACGTTTTATCGCCTTCGACCGGCGGCGGTTTTTTCTTTGCCGAGTATATGGTCGATGCGATTTCCAAAGTCTACCAGTACGACTATGAAGGTAATTTAATGAAGGAAGTGGCGTTGCCAGATGTGGGCACGGCGACTTCACTTTCTGGTAAAAAAGCGGATAAAACGCTCTACTATACCTTCACAAATTACAAAACGCCTTCGACCATTTATTCATACGACCTTGCCAAAGGCGAGTCGTCGGTTTACTACAAGCCGGGGGCGCAATTTAATAGTGACGATTATGTGTCCACTCAAGTTTTTTATACCTCTAAAGACGGCACAAAAGTTCCGATGATTATTACCCATAAAAAGGGTATTAAGATGAACGGTAAAAACCCGACCATACTTTATGGCTACGGTGGATTTAACGTCAGTCTCACACCTCGATTTAGTATCGCCAATGCGGTCTGGCTTGAACAAGGTGGCGTTTACGCCGTACCGAATCTACGCGGCGGTGGTGAGTACGGCAAAAAGTGGCATATCGCTGGGACCAAAACTCAAAAACAAAATGTGTTTGATGACTTTATTGCCGCTGGTGAATATCTGATTAAAAATAACTACACATCCAGCGATTATCTTGCAGTTCGAGGGGGTTCAAATGGTGGATTATTAGTTGGCGCTGTGATGACTCAACGACCAGATCTAATGAAAGTAGCGCTACCGGCGGTCGGTGTGTTAGATATGCTACGCTATCATACCTTTACTTCTGGTGCAGGCTGGGCGTATGACTATGGTACGGCTCAAGACGATCCGGAAATGTTCGAGTACTTGAAAAACTATTCGCCAATTCATAATGTGAAAGCAGGCACTCAATATCCGGCAACATTGATAACAACAGGTGACCATGATGACCGCGTAGTACCGGCACATTCGTTTAAGTTTGCCGCGGAACTACAAGCCAAGCAGGCAGGCAATGCTCCGACACTGATTCGTATTGAAACCAATGCAGGACACGGCGCCGGAACACCTGTTTCAAAAACCATTGAACAATATGCCGATATTTTTGGTTTTACCCTGTTTAATATGGGATTTGAATCCCTGCCCCAGTAACGTACCTTCGTGTGATTTAAAATGCCCCTTTATCGGGGCATTTTTTAAGGGCGATTGTTCGTCTCATTGACTTCGCCGAATGATAAATCTTTCCCATAAGTTGATTGGCTTACCCTTATTTGAGAGTTCTTTTACCGCTAACGAAGAAGCGATAAAAGCTTCTTTAGTCGGCATAGCGAGCAATGAGAAAATCGCAAATATCGCGGTCGTTAAAACCCCCACAATAAAGAGCGACCAGGTAAAAAACAACCCCGATCCGATCGCCAATAAACTGATATTAAAGAGAATAAAAGGGTGGGAAAACTTCGCTTTACCTATATGGCGTACTAACAAAATGACCACAAACGAATAACCCATAAAAATCGCCCCTAAAACTTGTAAATGTTCCTGACTCATATTTTCCTCCGCCTAAATAACTCGCGATGCCTTAATTATTATCTGAGCTCTATATCTTCCTTTCTTTCGTATAGATTCTTAACATACTTTTTAATAAAAACACTTAGTCCGTCGCCACAATCTGCCAATGATTTCATCGACTCAATATAATGCTTACCCGCGCTCGAATAGGTATAAAGGTAGATGTCGCCATTACTGAATTGAATACGAATGTACTCTTCCCCATATTCATACGCGATCACATCAGAATGGCGACTAAAATCAAAATAGCTTTGCATGATAATTATCGCGATGCTCAGTTACCGAAGTTAACTTTATGGATTCGAATTGATCGCGCTCCAAGGTTGTTATTGCATTGGTCAATCCAGTCCACAAAATCCTGTTGCGCCACGGCATCTAAAAGAATTTTTTCGGGAATACTATTAATAAGGCCAGGCGCTAATACAAAAAATCGCCCCTCATTAAATCGATCATTTTTTATTAATGGTGACACAAAGCCCAAAAGCTCATGAGCCTTGCTAAATGCTTTTAATACCAGTTGGGTATCTTCACTTTCGACCACTAATATATAACCAAATTTATTATTCATTATTTTCGCATCACCCTCGCAGTTTTTTGACTTAACTCCCTGCCGCCTATTTATGATGATTAATGTATCAGCTCTGCCTCAGTTATCTCGCGGAAACTTTAAATTTGTCGGAAAATTGCATAGAAAAGTCCGAATATTACATAAAAATAATTCAATCTTGCGGATCGTTTAAACCGTTCCATTGCTTGACAAAACTACTCGCGGTATAGCCGAATTCATCTTTAAAACATTTGGCAAAATAATGATAAGAAGAAAACCCGACTTCGCCACTCACTCGTGAAATTGGCATTCCATCTGATAGCAATCGTTTCGCCTGGTTCAGGCGGAATTTTTTAAGGTATTGACCTGGCGTCAGGCCCAGCGTCTTTTTAGTCTTACGGCATAGCTGCCTTTCACACACTGCCATATGGTTAGCAATGGTATGAATTCTTAAACGACTATTTTGATATAAGAGTCTGGTATAAAATTCCAGTTTTCTGAGAAATTGCTCGTTTGCGATATTCTTTTTAGAAATTGGGCGATGGCCCACAGCAAAATTAGCATTTTCAAAATACTGAGTAACTCCTTGGGTCAATGCTGCCTTAGAAAACCCCGCCATTTTTATCTCCTTATGATGATGGACCTTGAGTGCCTACGCACAACGGATAGGGCGAACACGGTTCATTTTCGGTCCTCACTACGTTGGTATTTTTACTACTCGATTTAAATACTGGTTTTGGCTGTTTGAGCGTCATACCCGATGGTATCGCCTCACTACAAAAACCAAACGAAGCAAACAACAGACACAAAATTGATGAAGTCATCGCTATTAGTCTCCTCTAAGATTTAACATTCAAAAAAGAGACGTCTCAGTCTTAAAACTACATAAATGTCAGACGCTTGGTTGTTAGATTTACGTAAAATTCACGTAAAATTTGCCGCTTGAAGGCTCAGGTGGTGTGAGTGTGACGGCAATCGCCTGGTTTGATTATTCCAGAATCGACAGGTCGGTATTGGATGGGCCAGCTAGGGTATAAAATATCTGGTTGGTTTGAGGAACTACGGCAATATTTCTAGATGGGAAATTTTCATCCAGGGTTTGGGGTTCAGTTAATAAATGATCAATATAAATCAGTCGTGTATCCTGACCATCCTGTTGTACGAGATAGAGTCCTCGCTCGGACATGCTCCATTGATTGGTTCTGGCAGTGTCAGTTTTCATCACGAAAGTGAAAGCCGATTTGGTATGGGTATCGAATCGTTTTATCGACCCCGTTTCATTGTCCCAGGTATAAATATAACGTGCATCCTGGCTTTCTATAACAAAGAAAGCATCGGGGAACAATTCAAAAACTTTCGTAGAATTTGTCGTGGCGTCAACTATCAGATGAACACGGTGACCGTCTTTGTGCCTATTGACATAAAACTCACGAGAATTCGCCCTCCATTGAAATCGTCTAAATTCTACTTCCGGATAATCACTCCAAAGTAACCGGGATTTTTGCAAATCGTATACAAAATAACTGCCATCGGCTGTTCCCCCGATTTTAGAACCATCGGGGCTAAAGTTCAGTGAGCCGAAATTAACCTGGTGTTTTAAGTCCGTCAACATGATTTCTGTTCCGTCGTTTTTTTTCATCCAGATCTGAAAACGGCCAGTGCGATTAGATACCCATGCCAGCGTATTTCCGTCAGAGGAAACCGTTGGTAATAAATCACGCGCTGATGAATTGACTTCGAGGGTAACCTGACTCGAGCCTTGCGCCTTACGAACAATATCTGAACTAAACATCACGCCGGTAACGGCCGCAATACGATAGGGATCTTCACTGACAATTAAGGGAGAGTTAAAGGGAATATTTAAACTTGCTAAGACACTTTTTGCGCCGTTTTGAATAGGTGTTTTGACTATCTGATTTTGGTCGTTTTTATACACAAGGTGCTGTGCGTCTTGACTCCATTCCAGGCGGTACAAGATAGTATTTACCGTATCATGCAGCGTGCTTTCCCAGTGTTTGGTATCGTAAGTCCATATTTCCGTAGCACGATTATTATTGCTACGTAACACAGCGATTTGGTCGCCCGATGGTGAAAGCTGGAAAAAATAATCACCCTTGCTGGTCGGTAGCGGCGTTGTCGTTTGCCAACTGCGTTTTGAGTCAAAATTATAGGAATATATGACCCCGGGCGCAGAATAGGATTTTTCTTCAAGGTAAAACATACCTTCATTATTTTTCCATAACATCATCTGGGCAGTTCGGGAAATCGGGTTACAGGATTTCACTGGCGTCTGGTTATGTAACACTTTTTGCTCTACGTCAAATTCGGCCACCATAAAAACACATTCTCCGTTAAAAAAACGGGTGTAACTCAGAAATTGTCCGTCTAGCGACCATCTGGGATACTGTACGCTTTCATTCTCGTCTGATAGCGGAATCAATTCTGCCGAAGACATTTCTTTTAAATACAGGCGCCAATTGTCAGAGCCAGCTTCGACAAAATTAAATAGCATCCATTTACCGTCGGGCGATATATCGGGATATAATTCAAGCCCTTTCAAATAAGTTAAAGGTCTGTAATTGGACACCACCAGGCCTTGAGCGTCAGGCTTGCCGACGGGTTGGCCAGATTGAAATATGAAAAAAGCGATTACGCCGAACAGACTAGACAAAATTCCCCAAAAAACGGGTTTGGTAATGACACCCCGTGGCGAATTGCGGCTAAGGCTTGCCGCCTGAAGCGAGTCATCAGGTTTTGTCTGCGCCCAAACCTTGACCGGCAACGTCAGGCGGTAACCGCGAGACTCTGTCGCGATGATGGTCTTATTGGCATCATCAAAAAATTCTCGCAGCTTTTTAATATGTTGCCGCGTAGCGGCGTCTACCGTTTCGGCTTCTTTGGATACAATCGCGTGAAGTTTTGCATTAGATAGCGCCCTGTTTCGGTTGATTACCAGGACTTCCAGTAGCTTTAGTGGCTTTCGTGAGATAAAAAGCTTGGTACCATCAGCTTTAACGAACTCGCCATCGCTAAAATCCACGAAAAACTCGCCAAGGCTTAACTTGGATGTACCAAATTCATCCTCAAGACTCGTTTTTCTCTTAGGCTTTTCGCGATCCATCGGCTCTATTCTTATAATAAACCGTAATATAAATATCTCATTCTTGAATTATCTTCAAGTAAATCTATTCAAAAACTCAATATTCAAGGTTGAGCCTGAGCGCGTTGAAGTTTGATATTTGCAGCGGAATGACAAGACGAAGTGGGGTCAATTCACGCCCGTTTACTCGCCCGGCGTCATATCTAAAGCCTTCCGCCTCGCTAAATTACAGCTCGGAACTCATAAGGGTGGAATTAGAATTTTACGGAAATAGACGCAGAAATAACGTCTACCCGGCTAATCAACGATTATCTGGCCATCAACCCCGGGGGCATAAGTGATGCGAGCAAAGCGAGTCCCATCAACGCGATACTCCCAACATCTGGGCCTGAAAACCGACGCACATGAACCATTGCCCAACATCACCCAACCGGTTCCACTACTGCTGGCTGGAATCACTTCTCCAGGAATCTCGCGTAAAAATAAAAAGAAAATTCTGGTATTGGCCGCGCTTCGGTTGGGTGTACCAACAGGGACATGATTTAAGGTATTTACGTTAACAACATAACCATTTCTATAACGAACAGAAATTCCGTCCACGTCCAAATCCACTCGCAGAGTATTTCCGGCACTCGGAGAACCATTGATCATCCATTTTGCCCGATATTGCAATTGAGCCGCCCTTAGAGAGCTTACAACAGAATCCACCATCGCCTGGTTGGCAGCTTGTCTGAAATCTGCGAATTTGCTGACGGCGATGCTGCCGAGAATTGCTACAAGCGCCATCACAACGATGATTTCAACAATGGTAAACCCGGAATGGTTGTTTTTGTTTTTAAATTGCATTTAAACCATCGACCATTTGATGTTAATACCCCAAACTATCAAACTCGTGCATATTTTCAAGAAGCAGGTAGATATTCTGCTCCACTTCTTTTCGTGTACCCGCTTTGGATAGCTGACGCATACTATCAACAATCGCAATCCACCAGCGCATATGGACAGCACTCAGCTGCGCGGCAACCGGAATCATATCTCTGGCGAGAGAAAGCGTTTGAATACTTTCCTTCTTAAGTGACGTCATACTCCGAAGGTTGAGACGATTATCTTCCAGTTCTTTCATAAATTCACTAACAATCTTCATATCTATTTCGAGCACCTTGGTATCCGTGGGCTCGGAATTGGGCGATAAAAATGCAATATCCAGATTTGACAACAACCCCCGCAAGACACCGCGTAAACTTAACCACAATTCCTTACGGCGCGCGCGCTCCCTTGCGGATTGAATTAGCGACAATAACCCAACCAGAAAAAAGCCTTCAAGACAAAAGCCGATTAATTCGGGCACTAAACTATCATGAAATGGACTGCTGGTTTGTTCGAGTATGAAATAAACATATAAGGCAATGCCCGAGAAGCCGAATATGGCCAGCGGCGCAATTAACAACAGACGACTGTTATTCATCGGGTTGCTCCGCCGCTAATGCTTTGATCACTTTGGCAATTTTTTTAGCTTCTTTCACCGTTAAGTCTAGCGGAAGGTTTTGCACATAGACAGTCACATCGTCGCGCAGCGGAATCGAAAAAATATCGCTGGTCCTTTCGCTTGTCGCCAGGGTGATCTCTTCAAGCGCCTTTTGTTCAAAAGACACTTCCTTTTCCGACATCGCATAGCGTTTGTCTTTACGAATATTATCGCCGCCAATCGAAAAGAATGATTTTGGATTATCAAGCCAGGCTAAATAATCGACCAACGCCGCTTTAACTCGCTTGTTATACAGCTCTAGTACTTCCGGTCGAATGCTACTGTCGTGCAACTTATGAAAACGCGAGCACAATACATCCACGTCAATTAAGCGCAGATCATCTTTTTCTTTTTCCGTGAGCTCGACAAAGAGCTGCTCTACCGCATTGATACGACTTTTGGCAACCGCCGGATTTAACAAACCTTCAATGGTAGATTGTCTTAAAAATTGAAGCAGACTCGCGGGTCTATAATCTTCAGCAGACATATTATTCTCTCTTAAAAATTTTTATTATTCATGGTTAACATAAAACATAATATCATGGCGACGCGGATGCGCTTTAATCCATTGCCTGAATTCGTGCGCTTTTTCTAAATCTTCTTTACCAAGAATGCGAGTGAATCGCTCACGCCTGGCTTCCTCTGAAACTTGATCGCGCACATTCTTTTGCCATTGTTCGGAAAAAACCATCGGGATCTCTTTGCTCAGCTCTAACGCTTTCAGTAGCTCCCATTCTCCGCCGTCTAACCAGGCCTCATCGCATGTGGTACATAAGTCCAGGCGATTATTGGAACAACCCGAAATTCTGAATTTTTGCATGAGTCGGTTACATTTAGGACAAGGTAGTGCGCCGGATGAATCTTCGCTATCGAAACCTTTTAACAATTCAACTGAAGGGGCTTCATGAACTTCTCCCGCGTGTTCGGCCCAATCGCGATAGTAAAGCAAGGACACCAATGCACCTTCGCACTGATTACACCCCATGGCAGAAAGACCTTCATCGATTTTTGTTGGTTTCAGATCCGATCCTTTACATTTAGGGCACTGCATATTTTTTCTCCAAATTTCCATGAGTGAACTGACAAGTCAGACTATAACTTAAAAACGAACGACTCAACAGACAACAAATTTCCTTTTTTATTGCTTTGTTGGGCAATCTTTCCTAGGATCGCTGTACGGCCATGCCGTACACAATACAATTCTCAGGGCGGGGTGAAATTCCCCACCGGCGGTAGTTCTAATGTTTTTGACAACACTTAGGAAAGCCCGCGAGCGCAATTTTTAGATGTCGATTTAAATATTGGTCTAGCAGATCTGGTCAGAGTCCAGAGCCGACGGTGATAGTCCGGATGGGAGAGAATGAGCAGGCTTTCGTTTCGACGGAAGCTGACCAATCACGCGTGCCTGAAAGCATGTCATGATTGTGCTCTGTTACGCCCTGATTCTGGTAGCAACTAACGAGGAATTTACCATGAATCAGTCATTACTTACGCAGTTCGGTAATCCAACCGAAAGGGTCGAAAAAGCGATTGGGTCGCTTCAACAAGGACAAGGTGTTCTTGTGGTCGACGACGAAGATCGCGAAAACGAAGGCGACCTGATATTTTCTACTCAACACCTTACTCACAATCAAATGGCGATGCTAATCCGAGAATGCAGCGGAATCGTCTGTTTATGTTTAACCGATGAGCGCATCAAACAACTCGAACTTGAGCAGATGGTGAGTCAAAATACCAGTCGCCACGGGACAGCATTTACGGTCTCTATCGAAGCGTCCGAAGGCGTGACTACCGGCGTTTCCGCAGCAGATCGAGTGACAACAGTTAAGGCCGCCACCCGCAAAAATGCGGTACCCTCCGACCTCAACCAGCCGGGTCATATGTTTCCATTAAGAGCGCATCCCGGCGGCGTCCTATCACGACGAGGACATACCGAAGGAACGGTCGATTTAATGCAGTTAGCTGGGCTCGAACCGTTTGGCGTACTTTGCGAATTAACCAATCCTGACGGCACTATGGCCAGACTACCCAGGGTCGTTGATTTTGCCGTCGCGCACCAAATGGTCGTTCTATCGATAGATGATATTGTTGCCTATCGAAGTCGCCTGTTAGAACACGCGGTTTAACACAGGTAATAAAAAAGCGCGGACCCTTTTCAGTTGTCTGCGCTTGTTTGATTTTATGGATAAATCCGATGAATGGTCTAAAACTTAAAACCTTGCCGTTAAGCCAACACCGGTAATGTTTTCATCATCAGTCGCCGTGTAAGTAACATTAAATCCAACATTTCGCGTTAGGAAATGTTCAAACTTGACGCCATAATCAAATCCTTCGGCTTGCGATAATTGCAACCCTACGCTGGTTTGCGGCGTGAAGTAATAGTCACCTGAAACACTCAAATCTTTCGACTCATCGTCAATCGCAGCTTCCAGGTTAAAAAACTGGCCGCCGCCTAGATTTGATAAATATTTCGTTCTTAAGGTTATCGGTGCGTCATCTTCGTCTGATGTCCCCACAGCGACCAACCAGTTATCGTCGAAAAAATAACCCAGCTCGCCGCTGATAACATCCCCGCTAACGCCGAAATCAGAATCATAATCTACATAACTCAGTGCGCCGTAAAAATTGCTATTTTTATCGCCGAACAATTCTGCGCCTAAAACGACGGCGTCAATACTGCCATCAAAATCAATATAACCCAATGACAGGTTGCTATTTCGGCCTAAAAAAGCCGCCTCGGCCCATGGTCCTTTATTGGAATCGACCGTCTCAAAAAAGTAACTGCCCTGAACGCCCCAGACATCCAGGCCATCTGCGTCTAAATATTCCAATCCAACCTGAGTATTAAACCCATCGGCAAAAGCAGTAGAGCTCAAAAGGCCCAGTCCCAGTAAAATCGCTTTAGATTTCATTTTCTATTTCCTTTTGTATTGAGAATCAATTTATCGATAATGGTTAACGTGCCTACTGAAAGCAGATCGATAACCACTTGATTGGCATAATAAGGGTTTAAACTGAACTGAAACTTAACGATTGAATTTACTGGGCTTTTTTGAATAAACAACAGATGTCCGGCCAATTACCACGCGATTTTGATCGATTTCACTCGAATAACGGCCTCAATGAATTGGTTGATTTTTGACCTGCTTTTCCCATTCACTTCAGGTATAATCCGCGCTCATTTAAGTACCCGCACCACTTTTACAGGTTAATATGACTGTCGAGACTTTTAATCCAAATCGTCCTAGTACCACGCGCACTGCTGACCAGACCAGCGAATCCGTCTCACACCCACCAGAGGGTGGCCAGTCAAAGGTGGGTTTTATCAGTTTGGGCTGCCCCAAAAACCTGGTTGACTCAGAGCGGATTTTAACTCAACTTCGGACCGAAGGTTACGATGTGGTTTCCAGCTATGACGACGCCCAATTGGTTATCGTTAATACCTGCGGATTTATCGACTCTGCTGTGCAAGAATCCCTCGATACGATTGGCGAGGCGCTGGCGGAAAATGGCAAAGTATTGGTTACTGGTTGTCTCGGCGTCAAAGAAAACGAAATTCGCGAAATTCATCCCAACGTTTTAGGAATTACCGGTCCGCATGCCTACGATGAAGTGTTGAATCAGGTGCACGAACACGTCGAAAAACCCAAGCATAATCCCTTTATCGATCTGGTTCCTGATCAGGGAGTTAAACTGACACCAAAACATTTTGCTTATTTGAAAATATCTGAAGGGTGTAATCACCGTTGCACTTTTTGCATTATCCCTTCTATGCGTGGCGACCTGGACTCTCGCCCAATTGGTGATGTGCTCGGTGAAGCCAAGCGATTAGTAAATGCTGGCGTAAAAGAACTGCTGGTGATTTCTCAGGATACTTCGGCTTATGGCGTCGATACCAAATACCGAACTGGTTTCTGGGAAGGGATGCCAGTAAAAACCCGTATGCTGGAACTTTGCCAACAACTTTCCAAAATGGGTGTTTGGGTACGCTTGCATTATGTTTATCCCTACCCCCATGTGGACGACGTTATTCCGCTAATGGCGGAAGGAAAAATTTTACCTTACCTGGATATCCCTTTTCAGCACGCCAGCCCCCGCATTTTGAAGTTGATGAAGCGGCCCGGCAATATTGAAAAGACATTGGAACGGATCCAGAATTGGAAAAAGATTTGTCCAGAGCTGGTGATTCGCTCAACTTTTATCGTCGGATTTCCAGGCGAAACGGAAGCAGAATTTGAAGAGCTTCTAGCGTTTCTAAAAGTAGCGCAGCTCGACCGGGTGGGTTGTTTTAAATACTCTCCGGTAGAAGGTGCTAGCGCTAACGAGTTGCCCGATCAAATTCCAGAAGACGTAAAAGAAGAGCGTCTTGAGCGTTTTATGACTGTACAAGCAGCAATTAGCGCCGAAAAACTGAAACAGAAAATTGGCAATGAGTATCAGATCCTGATTGATGAAGTGACCGCAGATGGCGCCATTGGGCGGACTTACGCTGACGCGCCGGAAATCGATGGCGTAGTGCATCTTACTGACGAGTTTGATGTTGCGCCCGGCGATAAAGTATGGGCGCAGATCATCCATTCCGACGAGCATGATTTATGGGGCGTGAAGGTCGACGAGTAAACCAAACATCCCTTCGCGAACGAAGGGATACTGTATCGTTTAAAGTTATTCAAAAGACAAACTGCGCCGACCGCTCAGCGAGACAAACCGCTCTCGATTAGGTCGAAGCATTTACTACACTAATTAAAACCGAAACTTTATGTCAAAAATTGTTCTCGCCACACTGAATGCTAAATATATCCACGCAAGTATGGGGTTACGATATATATACGCCAACCTCAATGAACTTCAAGCCAACTGTCGGATACAAGAGTTTACCATCAAGACTCGAGCAATCGATATCGTTGAACAATTGTTGGCGTCAAAACCTGAAATTATCGGTTTTGGCGTTTATATCTGGAATACCGTTGAAACTCTGGATGTGGTAAGCCAACTCAAAACAATCGCGCCCGAGATTAAGATTATTTTGGGTGGCCCCGAAGTGAGCTACGAAACAGAGTCTCAGTCCATCGTAGAATTTGCCGATCATGTGGTCACGGGCGCTGCTGACTTAAGTTTTTATCAATTGTGCAAAGACATATTGGAAGAAAATTCACCGGATAAGAAAATTCTTCGTTCAAAGCCCGTCGAGCTCAAAGAACTGGAGCTTCCCTATCCGTTTTATTCAGATGAAGATTTAAAACATCGCCTGCTATACGTTGAGGCTTCAAGGGGTTGCCCATTTAAATGTGAGTTTTGCCTGTCTGCGCTGGATAAAACGTCCTACCCTTTTGAACTGGAGCGGTTTCTAGAACATATGGATGAACTCTATCGCCGCGGCGCTAGAAATTTCAAATTTGTTGACAGAACCTTTAACTTAAAAATAAAAACGACCTTAGAGATCATGAATTTTTTCCTCGCCCGTATGGACGAAGATTTATTCCTTCATTTTGAAGTGATCCCCGATCACCTGCCCGATAAATTGAAAGAGGTTCTGGTTAAATTTCCAGAAGGTTCGCTCCAATTTGAAGTGGGCATCCAGACCTTTAATAGCGAAGTACAAGCACTCATTAGTCGGAAGCAGAATAATCAAAAATCCAAGGACAACTTGATCTGGTTAAGGAACAATACTAGCGCACACATCCATGCGGATCTGATCTTTGGGCTACCTGGAGAAACATTGGAGACCTTCAAAGACAGTTTTAATCAGCTGTACCATTGCCGGCCTCATGAAATTCAGATGGGCATTTTAAAACGACTAAAAGGTAGTCCGATTATTCGTCACACTGAAGCGTTTGATTTACGCTTTAATCCGCTTCCGCCGTTTAATATCCTTAGTAATAACTGCGTCGATTTTTCCACTATGCAACGCGTCAACCGATTCGCTCGTTACTGGGATATGATCGGCAATTCAGGACGCTTTAAGCACTCGCTACCATTTATCTTGTCTGACCAACCTTTTGATGATTTTCTAGCGCTCACCGACTGGATATTTAACAAGACCGGCCAGACCCATCAAATCAATTTGAAAAAACTCTATGAGTTAGTCGCCCAAGCCGTTGAGTCTCTATTTCCCGAGCGGCACAGTGATGTTATCACCGCACTCGAAAAAGACTATGCGGCTTCAAAGCTGAAAGGGAACTTCAAAGGTTTAATTCTGGTCTCAAAACCAGCAGAGGAATCAGCGAGCCAGCATCGCCGTTCCTTAAGACAGCAGCGCCACCTGGGTTAGCCTTATTGTCACTCGAACGACCCGCAACAAGCCATGAATGCCGCGCAATGAGTAAAAATGGGCATCTGGGTTTCAGGCATCAATAATTGGTGAATAAGCGCTTTGATGATAAGCACCTGGGGCTCTGAGCATTTGGGGCTGTGAGCATCTGGGGCTGTGATAATCTGCAATTCTGAAATTGAAGCGAAAAATCGTCGAATGAAAAATTATTTAACCAGCAAGATAAAATAAAACAGACCATTTTCCTAAACCTGACGACTTATAGATTAAACCATTTGAATTAGCGAGCGCTATGACCCTGACCCAACAATTACACGAAGCATTTTATAAAGCGCCACTGTCACTGGCTAAAATGAAGAAAAACTCATTCCAATGGATGGCCGTCTATTTGAGTTTGGGAATTGTCGTATTTGGCGTATTTACCTGGTTGTTAATCAGCAATGAAGCGACAATTAAAAATCTCCTTCTCGACCATTTTTTCCCAAAATCCTGGCACCAGATTTCCGAACAGTTAGCCGCTTTTCTATTTGAAACTCAGGCCAAGATTGTCATTGGCAACATGATTATAGGCGGTTCATTAGTGTTAGCGTCTATGGTCTTATTCCCCATAAAAGAAAAGTATTCTGCCGCATTTGAGAAGGATGCTCAATTTAACAACGGGGAGTCTCGTGAATTTCCGTTGTGGCAGCAGGCTTGGGAAGAAACAAAATTATTTTTGTTCTATCTCACTGCCCAGCTTATCATTCTTTGGCTAGGTTATTACGCTTATAACTGGACAAAAATCCTTTCGATATCGCTTAGTTACCTATTTCTATTTTTTACATTCGGCATTGATTTTATTGCTCCGACGCTACAACGTCATCGGACGTCTTATACGCTCATGCTAAAAGCTTTGCTTAAAAAACCCGTGGTGGTTTTCTCGTTTGGCATAATATATAGCCTACCGGTCATAGTCACCAGTCGGTATATTTTTACCGTCGAGACTCTGTCATTGGTTGAAATTATCGGCATTTTGTTTTTTACCAACATTTTATTTTTAACGTTGGCGGTCCCGGCAGGTACACGGATTGCCAGCATGTTGATGCCAGAGGTTAAAAGAACGCTCGCGCCTCTTAAACAAACCAAAATTAAGGGCTACACGGCGATGGCTTTATTACTCGTGTTAATGCTGTTTCTGCACGGACGATTAGTAGCGAGCTTACATTATAAAAGCCAGATACTGAAAGCAAACTATACTATCGACTGGTCTTCTTTTGACTATCAGGTGCCCACCATTTCGCAGCTATTTCAAGGCAATGCACTCAGTAATCTGTCGATTGATATGGTTATCGACAACCCGACCGAATACGATATTGTCATTGAAGCCAGCCAGATTTTTATTACTAAAAACGAATTATCCATTGCGACTGTGGACTTAAACGGCTTTGAGATCCCATCGAAAGAAAATCGCAGAGTGACGTTAAAAATAGACTCCAGCACAAATATTAATCGGCTTGAAAATGTAAACGATTTATTAGAAGGATGGCGAGTCGACTTACAATTTGAATTATGGCCGGGGATCCCCTTTACTCTCAACCTGGCGCATTAATCACCTAAATCGCAAAGCTAAGGTTGGTTGTAAGATGACTCATTCTGAACAGCTTCCTCAATAATTTCATAATAAAAATGAGAAATCTTAGCCACCAGGGGTTTGTATTCTGGATTTCTTTCAACCAAGCCACGCATGTTTTGCGAGCTTGCGATCACGCGAATAAGAAAGTCGATGTCGGCTTGTTGCAACAATTTACCGTCGTCCAGACGAGATTTGATATCACAGACCCGAGGGTAATGAAGGTGATTAAAGCGGTCCAGCAGCTCTGTTATTACGCCTGTATCTGAATCGAACTCTATCATTCACCTCTCCAGCCTTGCCCTCACCTCAATACTAGTACAATTTAAACACTTTTTGGACCGCAAATGTCCCATGCTCTGGCTTTTTAGGGGGAATAATCAAAAACACCAGCACTAGGCTGGTGTTTTCTCGTCATCTTGTGAGTTCTTAGGGTTAGTTAATGCTACTTGATTTGAGCATAACCGCGCCTAATAATGCACCTGCAACCGAGGGCCATAATTGCCCCGTCATCAGGTCTATTCCTAAATAATACAAAATGAAATCAATGGTCGACAACGCAAGAATACCCAAACCGGAAAGCAATAAAACACGACTTCTTGATTCATCTGCCAGTTGAATTCGGCTCATTTTTTCATTTTGGCGGCGGCGACCTCGTTCGATCAAGTTAGTGCCGCTGGCGGCTGGCGCCTGCATACGCTGCATCATTTCTTCAGCAACGGCTTCTTTAGATTTTCTAGGCTCTGATGGTTGTTGGCCTTGAATTTCACGCGCCGCGGTTTCTGTTTTCGGTTTTAGTGACTCGGTTGGTAGCGTCGGTGTGCTCTGTTTGAGTTTTGCCTGTTTTTTTAGTTGTGCTGCTTTAACATTGTCTAGCACCGTGACATTGGCGCCCACTTTAGCAAACGCTTTCTGATATTTAGTTGCCGTATTAATATCCAGGTTCTTTTTAACAACTCTCGGTTGACCCGAAAAATACTTCTGAACATTTTCCTGATTTAATTTAAACACTTCAATAAAAGCCCGTTTTACTGAGTCTAGCTCAAATCCGTCTTTTAACTCTCCTGCAAAAACCACACTATACGTTTCTGACATACCACACCTTACAACATTAAATAACGAATAGAGCGACTACATGCTGCCAATTGGCGGGCCGAAAGTTCTGCTGCATTCGTTTAAAACACACTCGAAATCTGACCTGCTTTCCACCACCGTTTGTATTTTGTATACAAAACAAGTGTTTGAAAAATAACAATAATTGTTCGGTCAATTTTCGAGTTAAAAAAAGAACGCGGATGATACAAGCTGAATAGATTTCGTACAAGAGACAATTCTGTTCAAAATTACCAAAATAGGCTTTTCTCGACTTATCGATTTCTAATCGGAATAAAAAATCTGATTTTTGATTACGAAGTGACCGCCCTCTGAATGGTACGAGGGGGTTTAGTGAAAAATACGCTCTGCTGCGCGATACGCATGACGGGCTAATACTGGAATATTTGAGACGCTTTATCTTCGTGAGGTTAACCGAAATCGGCTTTTGCCAAGAATTTGCCGGTCAGACAGATCATTAAGTCAACACCCAATTAGATCATTTCGCCCCTAGTGGAGAAATCCCCTTCAGACGTGGACCAACTTAAATCCTAATATCTTCTCACGGACATCAGTGTTTTATTGAGGTTAAACTTTACTTGCGAGAATACCTAAACCTTTAAGAGATATCTCCACTACGGTCGATATGACAGATTATTTTTACGAGAAAAATGACGCCAAAGTGAAGCACTTTGCTCGTCACTTTCTCTTTTCAAACAGTCTGTGATGAATTTTGTCCATAACTGACTCTTTTCACAACTCACCTCATGGTCTGAGGCAATATTCAACTATTTACTCGTGAAGCAAATCTACCTAGCCGTTCTTGATGCTAAGCTAGCTATCATTCTCGCTCGCGCGATTAAGATTACAGAGAGAATTAGCTCGATAACTGTAGCAGCAATTGATGATTTATCTTGATTAGTAATAAGTTTATTGATCACTCCAAATTCATCGTAAACAAAAATATTCGTAAACATTATCCAATAGAAACCATCCACAATCGCATAGTATAAAGTGTACACTCCTATACCAATAATCAACATAGTTAACATCGAGATATCGCTCAATTTTTCACCTTCCCCATCACTCGGCGGCAAAATTTTTCGTGCTATACTAAATGGAAAAAACCACAATACAATGGCTATTATTATCGGAACAAACACATTCAACAGCCCATACCAAAGTGTAGGACCTACAGTACCTTCAGGCATTACCAACGTACTGAGAAGCAGCTCAATTTTTGAAATTGAAAACACGACTAATCCAATCGCAAACAACCTAATAATCAATGCAAAATAAAAGTTAATATTCATTTTTTCTTCCCGTTATATGTTTTTGATTTTATAAAGTTTATGTCGACTAGAAAAACTTAAGTATTTTGAATTTAATGAAAACCGGAAATTTATCTCACTCGAAAGGCAAGTTTTAGAGATCTATTTGTCGAAAGACGTCTAATAAAGGAACGATGACCTCGCCCGTGCACATAATACCTACTCTCATTCTGCGGCATTACATAGCTTGTTATTCTTTTTATATTCACTGTCATTAGCCGGAAAAGTTCCATCCTCGTAATAAACAACAACCCAACACTCATAACGAGCAACATGTACTTTCGGCTCAAAGTTCAACCAATGTAAAGCTTTTGCATTGCTTTTTTCTAGGTTCAGATAACCATTTTCATATGCATGCGCTAGTAAAAACTGCCAATAAGTCATTCCGGATTCGGCAGCATGATGATATAGCTCTATTGCTTTAGTTAAATCTTTATTAACTCCGAATCCATGCTGATATGCCCACCCCAATTTCCCGGCAGCAAAAGCGGAACCAGAATTAAACTCTTTTTCAAGAGTTTTAAAGCCCTCCTGCTGTTCTTTAAAGTCGGCTGATTTAAACAATTGAATGCTTGCCAGTCTATGAGTAGCTTGGTCACTACCTAAACGTGATGCGATTTTAAGAAACGATTTAGCTTTTTCAATATTCTTATTAACAGCTATTCCCTGGAAATAACAATCTGCAAACCTTAACGCAATGCTTTGCTTCAACCAGTTATTGGGCAAATTCTCGACACCTTTGTTTAAGTTATCGACGGGTTCAAATATATCATTAAAGTATTGTTCAACTAGAGATTGAATCTCGGAAATATCAGCGTCATTTAGTCCTTTAATTTCATCGATTTTGGAGCAAAATTCTTCGTTTGCATATTGAGCACTGGTGTTAAATGACAGTATTGCGAACATTATCAGTAGCAAATTTTTCATTCTGGATAATTTTCCCTCAAATACTAAAAGCGATTCATTTTCGAGTGACCACTTTTATCTTTCTTTCTGAATATAATCAGAGACCTTATTGTGACGTTAACAACCCAGTTCATTACTAACGCCCGGTTTAAATCAACAACTCAAACCTACTCCCCATCATCCTCAACCGGTAATTCCAACATAGGCAAAGATTTAACCGCGCTACCTGCAATGCCTTGAACCGAAGAATACATATGAGTGGTATTTAGTAAGACTTTTTCAATTTGCTTTTCGCGTTTTTTCCAGATACTAGCCATGGCTCTTTTTTCTTTAACCAGATCGTCTTGCATTTGGCTGAACCCCTCCACGATGGCTTCTACCTGCATGCGAAACTCGTTGCCGGTCAAAAAATCGTAAAGCATGGCCATTTTGTCGCCCTTATTATCTTGAGTGGCAATGGCCTGGCTCATTTTAATTAAGGATTCGCGCAGGACTAAACTCAGCCCCTTGAATTCTTCAAAAGTACACACCCAGACTCCTTCTTTCAGCCCCATACGAGGCATGTCCGCAGGCATGGCTTCGGTGACTAAAACCCCGATATCTGCACCTTTCTCGCGAATATCGGTTTTAAATTTTTCAATCCAATTGGGTTGAAAATTTTGGGTTCGTTTACTTTCATAATAAATGCTGCCACAGCGCGCTTGCGAATGGGTATTAATGATTTGCAAGCAGTCAGCACCGCGAGCACCTTTTTTAATTTCATCGATAGTATCAAGAGGAAAGTGTTCACTTAACCATTGTTCAATAGCCAACTCCTGAACTTCCCCTTGAAGCTGAGTTGAACCCTGCTCGGCTTTTCGTTTAGCTATGTCCAGCTGGTCTTTGAGTTGCTCAATAACTTTTTCTTTTTCCGATAAATTTAATTTTGCTTTTTCCGTTTCCGCTTTACGTATTTTGTCTTTTTCTAATGCGAGCTGTTCGTTTAACTTCTTTTCCGCGGCCGCTTCAACACTGTCTTTGAGTTCTGCTTTTTCTCTTTTTAATCGCTCAATATCTGCTTTTGCCTTGTTAAACGCTTTGAGCTGGTTGGATTTATCGTTTAACTCCTGCTGCAATAATTTTAGTTGATCGGCCTGTTCTTCGGAGAGCTCCTGCTTCAGTGTTTTACGAATATTTTCAGTTTGAAATTTAAGTTGCTGTTTGACTTCCGCATCGATGGCAATCTGCTGTTTTTGTTTTTCTTCAGCGAGTTTTTGTTTTTGTACTTCCAGCGCATTAAGCTGCGCGCTCAGCTGCTTTTTATCTTTTGCTGCCTGAGCTTCGTATTGAGCCCTTAACTCCTCGTCGAGTTTATGGGATAACACCTGGTTCACATCGATTGACGTGCCGCAGTTGGGGCACTCAATTTTGGTTGAGGCAGAATCGGTCATGTTAAGGTCCTGAGCGGAATTATACTTGTTAATGCCGCCTATCTTAGGTAGCCTTTTAGACTATGTCCACCGTTGTTGTTTGAATTGATAAAATTTTCGACCATCTCGGCGCGACTAAGGTTTAATCAATAACAAATCAATTAAGCATCAACACTTCTATGGCGCGACAATCCGCAAACGAAAAATGGCAGCAACGATGGGATCTGTTACTCCGCTACCGGCTGATTGAAATCATTGCTTTGTGGGAAGGCAGGCTAACCACAAAAGCCTTGATTCAGGCGTTTGGCATCGGCCGCCAACAAGCGAGTAAGGACATCAACTTTTACAACGCTGAAATTGCCGCCGGAAACCTGGTATACGATACGCGCCTTAAAGGCTACCGCCCAGCGGATGAGTTTCGCTGTACCGTTACCCAGGGCAATATCAATGAATACCTTCATTTATTGGCCAGTCGCCAGGATCTCCAATCTAAAATTGAATATATGGATATCAACCAGGCGAATATTACCAGTATTCAACCGCCCCTTCGGCAAGTGAAGCCCGCGTTTGTGCGCGCAATTATTGAAGCGGCACGAGAAAATAAACGGGTAGAGATCCAATACACCTCGCTCACAAAACCCGAGCCACGAGATCGCATGATTGCGCCCCACACCTTGGTATTCAACGGATATCGCTGGCACGTTAGAGCCTATTGCGAGGAAACGTCGATGTTTAAAGATTTCCTGCTGTCACGCATGACCGATATCGCCGAAATTACCCTCGACGCCACTCAAGGCGAAGCGGACGATCTCGATTGGAATACTTTTGTCGAGATCGTTATTCATCCAGATTCTCGACTAAACCTCGCACAACGAAAAGTCATCGAAAACGATTTTGCCATGCGCCAGGGGGCATTGGTCATTAAAACTCGCGCGGCGTTAGTCACCTATTATTTACAACTGCTCCGAATCGACAAAGCCGAAAGCCATGCCAACCCCGGCGCTCAGCAAATTATTCTTGCTAATCGCGATCAGTTAAGCCAATGGATATTGCCAGAATAATAATTAGATAGGGCGTCAGCGAGTGAATTATCTAGCCGCGTTTACTTGAGATGGGTTCAATTTAAAAAATTAAAGTGAATGTTTTGTGCAAACTCGTTTGTAGAGATTGCGCCTCGATCAGAAAAAACAACCGAAGAGGTAACAACCACCGAGCCTGTCAGCCCGGTGGTGAAAATCATTAGCCTTAGTTAGCTGACAATTTCTAATAATTCGACGTCGAAAACTAAAGTCGAATAAGGTGCAATTGCACCGCCAGCGCCTTGTTCCCCATAAGCAAGCTCATAAGGAATAGTGAGTCGCCACTTAGCGCCAACCGACATCATTTGTAATGCTTCAGTCCATCCTGCGATTACGCCGTTGACCGCAAATTCTGCGGGCTGGCCGCGCTCATATGAGCTGTCGAAAACGGTACCATCAATTAACGTGCCATGGTAATGCGTACGGACGGTTGAAGCAGCAGACGGTTTGTCACCGCTACCTTGCGTTAAAATTTCGTACTGCAATCCAGATTCAGTCACGCTAACGCCTTCTTTTTTCTCATTTTCTTCGAGAAATAGACGGCCGGCTTCCGCCGCTTGCTTAGATAATTCTGCTTGTTTTTCCTGCATAATTTGCGTGATATGCTGGAAAGCCGCTTCAATCTCTGCTGGCGCGACCTTACTTTCTACTTGTTCAAACGCATCTTTGACACCCTGGGCAACGGCATTGATATCCAGTCCGTCAAAAGATTGGTTTAACAGTTGTCCGCCCATATTCAGGCCAATTCCATAACTTGCCTTTTGCTCCAGGCTTTCAAATTTAATGCTCATTAATCTACTCTATTGTTTAAAAGGAGCGCGATTATATCACAGGCACAGGATTAATATTGTCTTCGAATGGCCGCAAAAAATGTGTTGTTTGGTGAAAAGTAACAGTCGGTTGGTAGATTTAACTTTGGGTGATTTGAAGCATTTTATTTTGAAAGCGAAACGCCGGCTCGAGCGACTTGTTGTTGCAGAATATCGATAAAGCCATTTAAATTTTTCTGCGCGTTTTGGCGAGATTCGTAAGGCCCAAAAGCAGCGCCTTGTCTGACGGAGAAAAACCAGCCGGACTCAGTTTGATAAAGCCGATCGGTTCTGGGATAAATTTTAAAGTTTTGGTCTTCTTTCCGCATTTCAGATCCCCTTGTTCAACGATTGGATTCTGCTTGTGCGCATAATACACAAAGACTATAGCAACTAGCTTAGGAGATCCAGCACAGTTTATGTGCGAAATAGCTCACATATTCGTAAGATAATCGCTCGCTCTGGTGCAGTCAGATCCCCATGCGGGCCAGTAAATCAGACAGGCGACCGATAATGTTTGTCAGTTTTGGATGGCTGACTTCAAAATCTTCTGTCTGACTTTTTAACCGCGAAATCAGAAATTCATCACTACTCATTTCGACTTCGGGATCGGTGACCCGATGGTTAATTTCTTCAACCAGAGCTTCCATGGTTTGCCGCTGATGCGTCTCGAGTTTGCTATTTTGCTCTAACTCGCTTTTTAACTCATGCAAAATTTCCAGCATTTGCTGTTTATCCATTCAAGCCCCTCTCTCACTGCTAGTCATTATTGTCACTAGCTTTCGCCAGTGCTAATTTAAGATTAGAGCATAGATTTCAACTCGACAAGTTGAATTTGGTTGAGTTGGGCGAGAACAATTGTTTATTAATTTTTAGTATAACCAACAAATTTTTATAGGCTGGTTAGCACTAAAGAACAGCGAGTGGGTTTTCTGGGTTAACCCCTTCCATAAATGGCTCGCGACGCACTTTATGGGTCAGTTGATAAACCAGCCCTAGCCAATTATTAAAGGTCGACAAAGCCGTATCTCGCCAGGTATTGTCAAGCCGTTCATTCAGCCAACTTTCCGGCCACTCAGGGACGGCATGGCCATGCCTTTTACTTTGTATTAACTGGGCGCGGTACTGTGCCAGTTTTTCCGCCACCAATTCATCGAAATAATTCGCTGGTTCAACCGGATAATGCGTAGTTTCACCACGAAACCAGCGGTCAATCTCACGTTTGTATTCTTTAAGCAAACTAAAATGATCATATTCAGGATGCCCTTGAAAGAACACCAGCCGCACCCCATCAGGACTGACGGCCAGGTGCACTCCTGCTTGCTCACTGGCCGCTAAAGTAATCACGCCTTTGGCAGCCAGCTGCGCCTGGGTGATTTCGTTAAATCGTGAATGCGGCACATCAAACCGGGTATTCATATGGCGGGTTAGTGGGTGATCAACTTTGCAAAGCCGGTGAGTAAAAACCCCCCAGCGCTTACTCTCAAGCGGCTGGCGTTCAATATCGTAAAGATATTTAACGACCGCATGAGTTGCCAGACAGGCACACAAGGTCGAAGTAACATTCTCGGTCGCCCAATCGATCACTTCTGTCAGCTGCGGCCAAAAGGATTCTTTCTCCAGCGCCGATGCTTGTGGATTGGCGCCGGAAATTATCAATGCATCCAGACCTAGTTGCTTAATCTGTTCAAAATCCTCGTAATAGTTATCTACCCAGGCCTGAGCTTTTGCAGATCGTTTAATTGCAGGCAAGGTAAATGGATGGACATAAAATTGCACAATCTGATTGCAATCTCCCACCAGCCGCATAAATTGCCGCTCGGTAGCCTGCAAAGTTGCATCGGGCATCATGTTAAGCAGCCCGATATGTAACTCCCGAATATCTTGATGTTGGGCTTTTTCAAGCGTTAAAACATCATGATATTCCTCCATTAACCGGTCAAATGTAGGCAGTTGAGAAAAGGCCACCAGGGGCATAACTGAATCCAGAATTTATATAGCCATTTAGATGGCCATACTATAATCCCTAGCGAGGTAAATTCAAAATAGCTATCAGTTATTGGGAGAAATTCAGTCGCTCTAAAAACGTCGCAAAAGCAGATTGAAGAAAGAGAATCGACTGACTGAGGCGATGGTCGTCCTTGAGTAACGTTAACTCAAGTTGATGATTGCGTGCATATTTGATGGCATTGTCTACCGGAACTATCGAATCTTGCCAGCCATGATAGATAGCGGTTAAGGTTTTTGGCGGCGGCGCGTTAATGGCTTCGTAACCTGGCATATAAACCGCCGGGGCGAGTAAAAACAATCCCGTTGGGTTTACGCTTGGACTGGCCTTCAGACTCACATAAGCGCCCATACTAGAACCGACCAGAATACAATGACCGACATCTCTACCAACGGCGTTAACCAGCATTTCGACCCGCTCTTCTGGCGAATCAATACCGCGGTAATCGACACTTAAAGTAGCCAGGCCCGCGTTTTCGGCAATGGATTGAAGCGCGACTATCTTGGTCGCTTGCGGGCCACTCTCTTTACCATGGCTAAATATGACTTTTGACATAGGCTATCTTAAACGAACCGCCGTAATACCAGCAGCGCATAATAGAAAAAAGATTGAAGAAAAATTGGAAGTGAGCCTCGGCAAGGTCAGCCAGTTAAAACAAACGTCGCCTGACACCTTTAACAGACTCTAATGCCTCAATAAAAAGCATCGAATCAATTTTCCAGTCTTCGGTGGGCTCTGGATACCCCTCGGGCGCATCGTGTTCCGGGTTAAATTCATCAAGTTTATGGTTGATATACATCTCCAGATTCATTTGCAACCTGGCTTCATTTTTATTGCCGACGTTCTCGAAATCACTTAACGCCTCGGGTGTCACCACAAAATTAACGCGTTTGGATCGCTTGAATGGCCGTTTCGGATCGCTATGTAATAACCAACAAAATGAGGCAAAAAATTCATCGCGATTAAAGTCATATTCCACTTCAGCTTCCGGCGGCAATAATATACTAAGGATCTCGGCGATCGCTCGCTTATCTATCACTCGCTTTCTCCATTTCTTAACGACTATTTTACACCTTTACCAGTTTTACCAGACTTGCGGCATAATTTAATATAGTGTTCAAAAAAAATTATATCAAATTGAAAAATCCAATGAAATCTTAACAAAATGCGTCAAAATAATCACGATTTGAGATAGATGTGACAAAATATCGTACACTAACTTAATTGCAAAGTATCTAATAAACCCGCTATTATCAAGTGACTGCGCCTAAAATAAGAGCTCAAGGAGAGCCTATGGACATGATCGAACTGCTAGGAACCATGGTCGTCAACCAAGCTTCAGACCTATTTATCAGTGTCGATTCCCCTCCATTAATAAAGGTTGAAGGTAAAATTCGCCCAACACGCGAAGAACGCCTGACAAGCGAAGAAAACCACCAACTAATCTATTCCATTCTGCAAGAAAAAGATATTGCTGAATTTAAAAAGACCCACGAACTCAATATCGCGCTTAAACTGGATCGTATTGGCCGTTTTCGGGTCAATGTATTTCAGCAAAGCGGCGAGCCAGCCATGGTTGTCCGCTACATCAAGAAAAAGATCCCATCGATCGACGAGTTAGGTTTGCCCAAAATTCTTAAAGAGCTGATCTGCAAGGAACGAGGTCTGGTTCTGCTCGTGGGCGCAACAGGCACGGGGAAATCAACAACCCTTGCGTCGATGATAGATTATCGGAATACCAACCACGGCGGGCATATTCTGACAATTGAAGACCCGATTGAATTTGTCCATAAAAACAAAAAATCCTTAGTTAATCAGCGCGAAGTGGGCGTCGACACTGATTCGTTTGCAATCGCGCTAAAAAATGCCATGCGCGAAGCGCCTGACGTCATTCTAATCGGAGAAATTCGCGATCAGGAAACCATGAAGCATGCGATCACTTACGCCGAAACCGGTCATTTATGTCTTGCGACAATGCACGCCAACAATGCGAATCTGGCACTCGAACGTATCGTCAATTTCTTTCCGGAAGAATCCCACAAAATCATTTTGCAGGATATAGCGCTCAACTTAAACGCGATAGTCGCTCAGCGATTATGCATCGGCCTCGAACAAAAACGGGTCGCAGCCGTCGAACTGATGGTGAATACCCCTTTCATTGCTCAGCTCATTGAGAAGGGTAAAATCGACGATATCAAAGAAGCGATGACCCGCTCAAAAGGACGTGTCAATCAAACCTTTGATAATGCCCTCTATCAGCTGGTCAAATCGGGCGCAATTTCCCGCAAAGAGGCTTTGCGTAAGGCAGATTCGGCGAATAATCTGGCACTACGCTTTAGACTGGAAGATGGCGACAAATCAGCGGCACCAGCAAGTTCCGGCCAATTTGTTATCAACGATGCGGCGCCTTTTGACCATTATCACACCTTTAAAATCAAGCCCAAGTCGGTAAAATCGAAACGACCAGATACCATCAAGCGGCTCAACAGCGCCATCATTTATACCCTCAATAAGCGCGGTTTGGAGTTAAAATCTGACAACGCCGATATCGAAGTGCAATATTCGCTAGGCTATAAAGTCGAGGAAGGCCTGTCACTGGAAGCAATTGAAAACAAACATAGCTTAAAGGAGCACTTTATCCAGGACACCAAAGAACAAGCGATGTTGACCATCAGTGTGCTCGACAGCCACACAGAAAAACCGATTTTCCGAATTACTGCGGTAAGAAAAGGTACCGACCTGCAAGAAACTCAAGAACAGCTGAATCAAGGCATTTCAATTTTACTGAAAAACCTGCCGGTCGGTCATCAGCCGCAATCGGCGTGAGCAGAGTTTTTAGCTGATTCGCTATTATAGAGAATGACTATATTCACTCGACCTTTACCTGAAGCATTTGAACCGGTTATTTGCTATTCTATCGGCCCTCAATAATAAGCCAATAAAATGTAGTAAATGATAACCGTAATTTCGCCAGCGAAGAGTCTGGATTTTGAGGGGCCGCTAGCCACCAAGCAAAAGTCACAACCCAAGTTTCTTGAACAATCGCAACTGTTGGTCGATCAGCTCAAAACCCTTGCGCCGCAAGAAATCGCAAGCTTAATGAAATTAAGCGACAAACTGGCGACTTTGAACTTTGATCGCTTTCAGGCATTTCATCCGCCTTTTACGCCCAATAATGCCCGTCAAGCAGTCCTCGCTTTTCGCGGTGATGTTTATCAAGGGCTAGACGCCGATTCACTGAGCAGCGACGACTTTAAATATGCGCAAAAGCATCTACGGATTTTGTCGGGACTGTATGGCGTCTTAAAACCGCTCGATCTTATCCAAGCCTATCGATTGGAAATGGGCACACGATTTGAAAATAATGCGGGAAAAAATCTCTACCAATTCTGGGGGAATACGCTTAATCAATTCCTGCAACAGGAATTAAAAAAGCAGCAACAACCTATTTTAATTAACCTGGCGTCCAACGAATATTTTAAAGCCGTTAAAGCAAAAGACTTACCCTATCGAATTATTACGCCCAATTTCAAAGACTTGAAAAACGGTCAATATAAAATGATCAGCTTTTTTGCCAAACGAGCGCGCGGACTGATGACGCGTTTTATTATTCAAAATCAGATTGACCAACCAGAAGCCTTAAAAGACTTTAATCTGGACGGCTACTATTTTGATCCTCAATCAAGCACCGATGATGAACTGATTTTTTTACGGGATGAAGTACCCGCAAAATAAAATTTAGGCGATAAAGGCAATCGCCTTCGCCTAAATTCTGCGGCTATTGAATGATTCCTTACGCTGAGTATCATCACAGGTTGAACACTTTTCCTCGGACCATATTCCGATATTCGCCGGGTGTCATTTTGTTTTTTAATTTAAATTGTCTGGCGAAATAATTACTATCTTTAAAGCCGACCCGATCGGCAATATCCTGATGACTCAAATTGGTTTCTTTTAAAAGCTCCCTTGCCATCTGCATCTTTAAATCAGCCCCGTAGGCCAGTGCAGACATACCAACCGCCGCTTTAAATCGCCGGGTAAAGTTTCGTACGCTCATATTGGCCAGATCGGCTAATGCCTGCAGGTTAAAATTTTGCGAATAATGGGATTGCATCCACTGTTGAACTTCGATGATTCCTTCATCTGGGTGACGTGCTTCACCCGTCGCGTACCAGGGTTTATCGTAAGTGCGATTGATTTCATGGCTAAAATGCTGCTCGATAACCTGAGTGACCTCTTTACCGAATTTTTTCTCGATAAAATAAAGGGTCAGATCGACGAGTGCATTGATACTACCGCAACAAAAAAGCCGTCCGGCTTGGGTAATAAAATGATGGCGCTGTAAATGCACTTGCGGGTATTTGCGTTCAAATTCATCAAAGTAATACCAATGGGTGGTCGCGACTTTATTATCAAGCAGCCCTGCCTGTGCGAGTATGCCGACGCCCGTGCCGGTCGCGCAGATTTGCGCGCCATTTCGATAGCGTTTTTTTATCCACGCCATCAATTCTGGTGCATTTTCGACAATCACATCGGGATTGCCCCAGATAGGCGGCAGAAAAATGGTGTCAGCTTCTGGCGCGGTCGATAGGTCATACTCAGGAATTACCCGTAATCCTTTCGCATATTCAATCGGTTGTTGCCGCTCACTAAGTGCGGATACCACCCGGCAATGCCAACGTCGGTCAGGCCTGCGTTTAATTCGAGCAACCGACACGGCTGCTGCAATCATTTCCATGGGCAAGCTAACGCTCGTCAGAAGTGCGCGTGGATAACAGATGAATATCGATGACTGCATTTGCGATACCTGGATGGCTTGTAAGATATCTGACTGAATTGGCCACATATTACTACTTATTGGCCAGATATTTCTATAATAGTGTCATCAAATTTTAATAAACTAGCGACCAGTTTTTACCCAGCAACCTTTTTCCTTGAGACTGATATGAGCAAATTACCAGTAATTGTTGGATTTGGCGGCATCAATGCTGCTGGCCGTACCTCTTTTCACCACGCCTATCGACGCATGGTTCACGAAGCTTTGTCTGAAGACGACCTGGCCCCAATGTTTAAAGGCCTGGCCAATCTGATGGGCGATGAAGACGCCAGCGACCGACAATCGATGCTGGACCATACACTCATTCGCAAGATAGAGCCGCAAACCTTCGACATTAATCATGTCAAAATTAATCGCAAGACCACCATGCAAGCCAATGGTGACCCTATTCATTTTGTCACTCGAAAACGCCAACTGCCAGCGTCATTGCCTGCTAATTGGCAAGTAGAAGATCTTGGAGGCGGTAAAGTTAAAGTGACCGTTGACGGTGAGATGGAAGTATTAACCGAAGATACTTATACCCCGGCCGTGACCAGCGCCGCCCAATTACCAACGGGGTTCGATGCCGCTAAACTCTATTCTTCGCGAAACCAGCCGAAAGGATTGCAACTGGCCGTATTCGGCGCATCTGATGCGCTCCAATCAATGGGCATCGATTGGGCAACGGTGTTAGAACATATCCAGCCAGACGAAATTTCTGTCTACGCAGCATCGGCAATTGGCCAACTGGATGACTTTGGCGGCCGTGGACTCGCGCAAGCTTCACTCAAAGGTGGTCGAGTCACTTCCAAACAAATGCCACTTATGCTGACGCAAATGCCCGCTGATTTTGTCAACAGCTACATGATTAACAGCGTCGGTTCTACAGGTGCCAATATTGGCGCCTGTGCGACTTTTCTATATAACTTACGTCAGGGAATCGGCGATATTCAGGCGGGGCGTGCAAGAGTCGTCATTGTCGGCGGAGCGGAAGCCCCGATTGAACCAGAAGTGATTGAAGGATTTAAAGCCATGGGCGCGCTTGCAGAAGACGCGCAGATTGCGGCAATCGATAATACTGAGCAAGCTGATAATCGTCGAGCCAGTCGGCCCTTTGCGGAAAATGCGGGATTTACAATTGGCGAAGCATCGCAATTTTTTATCTTAATGGATGACGAGCTCGCGCTTGAGTTGGGTGCGACCATTTACGGCGCGGTACCCGATGTTTATGTGAACGCAGATGCGAATAAGAAATCCATTTCATCGCCGGGTGTCGGTAATTATATTACCGTCGCAAAAGCCATGGCGCTGGCTAAAAATATTCTAGGTGAAGACGGCGTAAAACAGACCTTTGCACAGGCTCACGGAACCAGTACGCCGCAAAACCGCGTTACGGAATCTCATATCCTTAACGAAGTGGCTAAAACATTTGAAATTGAAAACTGGCCCGTTGGTGCGGTAAAAGCCTACGTAGGCCATTCTCTCGGTCCGGCCGGCGGCGATCAGTTAGCGGCAACGTTAGGCGTGTGGGAGTATGGTTACATTCCAGGAATTAAAACCACAAAATCCATTGCCGGAGACGTATTTGATTCGAATCTGGAATTTTGTCTAGACCACAAATTTGTCGGTGATCAGGGCAAAGACATGAAAGCGGCTATCCTGAATTCTAAAGGCTTTGGCGGCAACAACGCCACCGGTCTGGTGTTATCCCCTCATGTCACTATGGACATGCTGGAAAAGAAATATGGCAGCGACGCGCTGGCGCTCTATCGCACAAAGAATCAAGCGGTTCAACAGGCAGCCACGCAATACGATGAAGCAATTACTAACGGTGATATCAATGTGATTTATCACTTTGGAACCGAAGTCATGGAAGGCGATGACCTGAAAATCACCAAAGAAGGTATCTCGTTGCAGAAGTTTAAAAACGAATTGAAATTTAGCAACGACAATCCTTATACTGATTATTGTTAATATCAATTCAGCGATAAAAAGACACCGATAACAGGCACCGATAACCGGTGCCTTTTTCAATTGGCTCAGTGATCAATCAATCTAACGATATCGCTCTGACAAAGGGTGAATAGTATTCGGTCACATACAGTTTGTCCTGGCTTCGATTGGTGGTTATCCCATTGGGTAAATAAAAAGTCGCCTGATCATTTTCACCATCGTCATTGCCGAAATCACCAGTCCCTGCAAATTCTTCCACCTCGCCATCTAAAGAGACTTTGTATATTTTATTGGTGTATAGACTCGTTGTGTAAATATCTCCATCAGCATAAACCAGATAGCCAATATGGTTTCCACCCATGGTCACGGTTGCAATTTCAGTGACTTCACCATGCTTGTCGATTTTCAGCACTTTACCGTCATCATAATTTCCCACATATAGATTGTTGCGCCTGTCGAATGAAATTCCGACAGGTCCTCCGGCAAGTAGTGGATGGTCACTAAATACTTCGGCATTACCATACTTATCAATCTTGTAGATCATTTTGCCCTGGTAACTGGCGACAAAAAGTTCATTTTTACGATTGACTGCCATCCCTCCTCCACTAACAATTACACTAAACAGTTCAACCTTGCCCGCTTTATCTCTTTTATAGATCTCTCCAGTATTCATATTGGAAACATAAAAGTTTCCTTTTTTGTCAAACGTGTTTCCTAACGGGCCATTTAAGTTGTCAATGAATACCCCGGATTCGCCAGTTTTACTCTGCGTAAATACCTGAGAACCGGAAAGGCCATCCGCGCCGAATGATCCCGCATTTGAGACGTAAATCTGTCCTTTTTTGTCGACACTTATCGCGTCATTAAATGCATCAGGCATGCTTGCAATCGTTTTCACTTCGCCAAAAGCCGTACTCGATAAGGCGAGTAAGCCACTCATCAATAACAGTTTTGATTTATTCATATTGACCGATTTCCTTGTAGTTAATTGACTATAAGAGTTCAACTCAGAATGAGCTGAAGTCAAATATGCGAAAAATTAATGTTGAATTCATGAGTTTAAGATTGAATTAACTTGAAGTTTTTTTGAAATTGGAAAAAACTCTTTAGGGTCAATCAATTACTGCTTTTACTTTAAAAGCATGAGGTCATACATTTTGCTTTCAATGGCGCAATTATTAGCGAGCGATGGATTTCAAATTGAAGCATTTACGGTCATTCCGAGCAAAAACCAGATTCAAAAAGCAGATACGATCACACATTTGACCCCCAAAATGATCAAAGTGCTATGTTGTCTGGCGGCTCACCACGGCAAGCTGGTCACAAAAGAACGTTTACTGAGTGAGGTGTGGAGAAATGTTAGTGTAACCGATCTGGTTTTGTCGCGAGCGATTGCCGACTTAAGAAAAGCTTTTGGAGAGACCGCAAAAAATGCCCAGTTTATTCGAACAATCTCTAAGCGCGGATATTGCCTGACCAAACCCATTACTTTAATTCCAGTTGCTAGCGAATCTCGAAACACCCCTATGGCAACTTTCAAACAAATTAACGCGCATTTATTGACTGGCGTCGCTTTGGGCTTGCCACTTATCTTAATTTTTCTCTGGTACTTATTATCAGTTAAAGACACGCCATCAATACCTCGAACGATTACCCATTTAACCACCGATGATCAGGCCTGGGAATATCATCCACGTTTTAGTCATGACGGAAAACAGGTTGCCTATGTGCAACTTAATAACAAAAACGGATCGACACTCATTCTTAAGGACTTAAAAACTAATCTCATCTCGCAGCTCAAAATTTCCGAGGCTGAAATTCGAGCACCCGCTTTCTCGCCCGACGGACAGCATCTTGCGTACTTTGAATTAACTCGCGATAATTGCGAGCTAATCATTTGGTCGCTCAAAACATCACACGCCACCAAAAAGTACCCTTGTGAAACGAGCACTTCCCGATCACTCGATTGGTCAGCAGACAGCCAGTTCTTGCTGACAACCCAATTTAATAAGGCTCGGGAGACGGAAGAACCAGTGGTGTTTGACATCGAAACGGGTCAATCCAGACATCTTATTTCACTGAGCAAGAAACAATCAGGATTATTATTTCCACGCTGGTCACCCAGTGGTCAAAAGATTGCGGCGCTTTACTACGAACCCAGTGCAAACCGCTGGTCGGTTGCAACAATGTCACTCGATGAATCGGCCATAACATACCACCATACGGAAAATAATTTTCTTAACCAGATCGAATGGGGAAGAAATGAAGATACCCTATTTTATGCGGTCGCTAGTGGAGAAAAAACGGGAATCTGGCAGCTTAATAAATCCTCCGGCCAAAAAACGCGTATCATTTATGCCGAAGCGGTTGATATGGATTTTGATCCGGTATCCAACCAGTTTGTAATCGCTGAAGAAAAACGCGATATTGATATCTGGTCGTTTGATTTTTCTAACCAGCGACACCGCAAAATAAGCCACTCTGCTAAAATTGAAAGAATTCCTAGCGTATCAGCGGATCAAAAATATTTAGCCTATATATCAAACCAAAGTAATGGATTCAATATTTGGTTAAATGAATTATCAACTGGAAAATCTCGTCAACTCACCCATTATACCAAGGGGCTTATCAGCGATTTAAAATGGCACCCCGATAGTCAGCGACTATTTTATTCTTACGGTTCCCAAGGGCAGAATCAAATTTACCAAATTAGCTTAACCGAACAGATTAGCCAGCCGTTTAATACCAAGCACAACGAGCGATTTCTCGACTGGTCAACGGATGGACAACATATGTATTTTCTCTCTGACCGGCAGACGGGAAAATGGGCTGTTTTCAGTTTTGATATCGCAGCAAATAAGATTTCTAAAGTCATCGACTTCCCGGTGGCACAATTAAGAGCGATTCCACCCTTTCTATATTTTCAAAAAAACGACTCGAACAATTTGTATCGCCTTAACTTGCAGGCCGAAGATCATCCAATCGAAAAAATGGATGGTATTTCAAGAGATCTCGTTAGTTGGGATGTGAATAAAAATACCTTATTGATGGGAGTAGCCGGTAAATTTGGTGACGTCAGTTTTCTCGAAATGGACCTTACCACAAATCAACCATCTCGCCTCGCCACGGTCAACCCGGCCCTCGGGCGACAAGATCGCTTCGTCTCTTACTCTGCCGAAAACATTTTCTATTATGCTAAAATGGAGCACCTTCAAAGAGACATTATTCTTTATTCACCAGCTCGCTAACGTCACCGCTAAAGACGACCTTCAAATCCTATTCATGAGATTTCGCCTGCACCGCCTCACTAGACTCGGCAGTATAATAAGCGGCAAATTTTTCTAAAATGGGATGTTCTGGATCGGAAAAAGACTGCACCGACATAACCTGGCCTTGTGGGTCGATAAAAACTAAACCGGGAGTGCCACTGATTCCATAAATTTCGCCGATGTCATCGCCTTCGAGTACAGCCTCAAAAGTATATCCATAATTACGCCAGTAAACTCGAGGTTTCCAATCTTCACGAATATTGACGGCGATTATCTTGAGGCCTTTTGGATGATATTTGTCATGAAGCTTTTGGATACCAGGCAATAATTTCTTACAGTAAGGACACCAAGTTGCCCAGAATACCAACAATACAGGCTGTCCTTCAAAACTGGAGAGCCGTACGGGTTGATTCTCTAAATTCATTAAAGTCCAGTCATAGCCTTGATAATTCTCTCCTTCAGATTGACTCGCTTTGGCGATATTGATACTGACAAAACTGGCAATGATAAGCGTAACTGACACCATCAAGGTTCTAAATATTTTTCCACCTTGGTATTCGATTGTTTTGTTCATAAAACGTATTCCCAAAATATTGACTGTTTAATTCAGATTAGATTCGCTAGATACCCCAAAGACGTATTGGCCCATTAATAATTACATTTATCGATAAAAAGGCTCTGGCTAATAGCAAAAACTTCATTAGAACTTGAATTCTGGTCAACTCGTCGCAGCCCGGTTAACCTTAGGCGCCCAGTTTCTTTATAGTGATGGGTTGGTCTCTTGAGATATTTAATCGTTTGCCGACGGACGCGTTTCTTTCTGACCATATCAAGACATATTTTGAAACGTGATTCTACTGGCTTTCGGATGAAGGCTGACAATACAATAGCTCGTGACTGGTGCGTTTCATTAACCCCGATATTAACCCCGATATTTACAAAGGATCCGTATGTCGATTCATCAACTTTATCACGAGGTGATTAAACAGCATAGCCGCTCACCAATTGGCGCCGGAAAAAAAATGGCGTCCACTCACGGCGCGGATGGATATAATCCGAGTTGTGGTGATGAACTCAACATTTATCTTGAACTCAATGCGGATACACCAGAAGCAGAAATAAAATCGGTTGGGTTCAATGCCGATGCGTGTGCGATCTGCACTGCTTCAGCCTCTCTCCTTTGTCAACACAGTGCCGGAAAGACAGTCGCGGAGCTGTTGACAGATATTCAAGCTTTCGCTCAATCCTTAAACCAAAAATCTCCAGTACCCATTCAGTCGCTTGAATGCCTAAGCGCCGTCGTTAAACACCCGAGCCGCATTAACTGCGCGTTGCTGCCTTGGCAAACTTTGAGAAAAGCCATGAGCACCCCAATCAACAGCAATCTTTCAAACGAGCAAAGGTAAACCGAATTTATGCTCAATATTTTATCTGCTTTGGGATCTTTCAATAGCCAACAAGACTATGTGCTCGCTATCATTACGCAAACTCAAGGTTCGACTTATCGAAAAGCCGGCACCTTGATGCTGATCGATGCTGAAGGCAGTTATTGGGGGCTATTAAGTGGCGGATGTCTAGAAGGTGACGTTGTAGCGCATTGCGAGGAAGTACTGCAACAAAAAAACGATAAATGCGTCCGATACGATATGCGCGGCGAGGAGGATCTTATCTGGGGTTTGGGTTTGGGTTGCGATGGCGCTATCGACGTTTTACTAAAATACCTGCCGGCAACTCAAAATCATTTAGGCTTTTTTGAAATTTTAAATCGAATCAATCAAGGCCAGGACCATTTGTTAGTGTTGGCTCAGCAAGCCAATAACAGACTCACCTTTCATGCGATTGAAAAGCACCATACGCAAATCACTTTGGATTCGAAACGAATCGACTTGCCGGTAAAACCCATGATGTTAAAGCCTGACGATCTGTTATTGATCCCTTTTAACGCCCCCAGACACATTTTAATTTGTGGCGCTTCTCCTGACGTCCCCCCCGTCTGTGCACTCGCCAAACAGCTCGGCTGGAAAACAACGGTTATCGACCACCGCCAGGATTTCGCACAAGAGCGTCATTTTCCAATGGCTGACAGCGTTTGTCGGGTGAAAAGAAGTGAGTGGCAAGACTTTGACCTGTCCAATTTTGACGCAGCGGTCATTATGACCCATCAATTTGAAAGAGACCTCGATTACCTGGCGCGTCTAATCCCGAGCCAGGTTGATTACATCGGTTTGCTTGGTCCCAGCAAAAGACGAGACAAATTATTGCAAGAATGCGATACCAATTTTTCTCGACACCAAGGCCGAATATTTGGGCCGGTAGGGCTCGATATAGGTGCCGACACGCCTGAAACGATCGCGCTCGCAATTATTGCCGAAATCCAGGCGGTCCAGGCGGAAAAAGATGTTGGTTTTTGTTATCAGGATAAAACGCGATGAAACGCCTCGCCACTCTGATTATTGCCGCTGGCAATTCATCCCGCCTGGGTCAACCCAAACAACTGGTGGCTATGGGTGGTCAATCCCTATTGCGTCGGACTGCTCAATTGGCACTGCAACATAATGATAATGTGTTCTGCGTTCTCGGTTATCAACCGACATTAATCGCTAACGAGATAAATGATTTACCACTTACTTCGCTTCTCCACAAAGATTGGCAAGTAGGCATGGGTAGCACAATTGCGCACGGCGTTGAAGAAATTGCTGGCCGTTATGATGCGGCTTTGATATTACTCTGTGATCAATGGGCCTTAACCGGCGATGATCTACAAAACCTCATTAATCGCTGGCAACGCTCACCTGACACAATTGTCGCCAGCCAATATTTTGATGCCAGGCTAAACCGACAGGTGCAGGGCGCACCGGCAATTTTTCCACGAGCGTATTTTCCGCAGTTACGCCAACTGACCGATACTGGCGCACGAAAAATTTTGCAACAAAACAGCAATCAGGTGAATTCGGTGACGCTCAAAAGTGCCGCATTCGATTTAGATACACCAACAGATTTAGCTTATTTTCAACAGGTCAACAGTCAATAAAAACTCGTCTAAGACGGAGACAAACAATGATAAAACTGAATATCAATGGGACAGAACAAACACTGGATATCGATCCGGAGATGCCCCTACTTTGGGCATTGAGAGATATCGTCAAACTGACAGGCAGTAAATACGGTTGTGGGATGGGGCTATGTGGTGCGTGTACTGTCCACATTGACGGTCAGGCGGTCCGATCTTGTGTGACCCCAGTATCAACAGTAACTGGCAGAAAAATTACGACGATAGAAGGTTTGAGTGAACAGGGAGATCATCCTGTTCAGCAAGCATGGCAGAATTTAAACGTTCCCCAGTGCGGTTACTGCCAGTCGGGTCAAATTATGTCGGCCTCTGCGTTGATCGCACAAAACCAGAACCCCTCGGATGAAGACATTAACAATGCGATGGCCGGCAACATCTGCCGATGTGGTACCTACCCGCGTATACGAGCAGCAATTCATCAAGCCGCGAAACTCGCCAGGGAGGTTAAATAAAATGGACACCCTAAATAAAATGGACACCCAGAATAAGAATATACAAAACGTCAGCCGTCGACACTTTATTAAGGGATTAGGTATTGCCGGTGGCAGCATGGTCATAGGCGTACAGTTCTCTCCATTGCTAGCGGCCGATACCCGGTCAACTGCCGATATATTTTCACCGGATGTTTTTGTTTCCATCGACAAAGATGGACAAGTAACGATTATTTGCCATCGCTCAGAAATGGGGCAAGGCATTCGCAGCACCCTACCTTTGTTGGTGGCCGATGAACTCGAAGCCGACTGGAAACGAGTGACTGTGACGCAAGCACTTGGCGATCCCAAATATGGTAGTCAAAATACCGATGGCTCAAGAAGTGTTCGCAAAAACTACCAGAAATTAAAAGAAGCCGGTGCAATTGCTCGCACCATGCTGCAACAAGCCGCCGCAAAAGTCTGGCAGGTTTCTGCAGATAAAGTGGAAATATACAATCACAATGCGCTACTAAAAGGCAGCAAACAAACCCTCGATTTTTCTAAACTGGTTGAAATTGCCGCGACTTTACCTATTCCCGACAGGACAAAGTTGAAACTGAAAACAGAAAAAGAACAGCGCTATGTGGGTAAGGAAAATATTAAAATTCTCGATGGCGAAAAAATTATCACCGGCAATACCGTTTTTGGTTTCGATGTGCAACTGGAAGGCATGAAAATCGCGGTTATCGCCCGGCCACCGGTAGTATTCGGTAAAGTAAAATCCTTTGACGATAGCGAAACTCTGAAAGTCCCAGGGGTAGTAAAAGTCATTCAACTTCCCGATCTTAATCCACCGGCGGCTTTTAATATGCTAGGCGGTATTGCCGTAATTGCAGATAACACCTGGGCTGCGATCAAAGGTCGAGAAAAGCTGAAAATTGACTGGGAACACGGTCAAAACGCGAGCTATGATTCGGTTCAACACGAGACGGTATTTAAAGAATCGGTTAAAAACCCATCGACAGTCGTTAGAAATCGTGGCGATTTTAAACAAGCCAAAGCTGCTGCAGCTAAAGTCATAACTGCCGATTATTACGTTGGCGGCCTGACGCATGCCCCCATGGAACCACCCGCAGCAACCGCGGTGGTCACAGACGACGGCGTTGAAGTTTGGGCATGTACTCAAACGCCGCAAGCATCCGTTGGCAGCGTGATGCGAACATTAAACATCGCTAAAGAAAAAGCCGATACTGTCAAAGTCCATGTAACATTATTGGGCGGTGGTTTTGGCAGAAAATCCAAACCGGATTTTGTTGCAGAAGCGGCGTACCTCGCAAACCAAACCCAAATGCCCATTAAAGTTTTATGGACGCGGGAAGATGAGGTGAAACATGGCTACTACCATTCGCCGAGTTACCAGGTATTGACGGGCACGCTCGATCAACAAAATAATGTGACTGGCTGGCATCACTGTATGGTCAACCACCCTATCGGTGCGACTTTTAATCCTGCCGCAAAAACCGCGGGCAGCGCCGATCTGGGACAGGCAGACATCATGTGGGATGTACCCAATATGCTCATCGATTTAGGTGACACAGACACCTATACGCGCATAGGCTGGGTGCGCTCGGTGACCAATATTAATAATGCCTTTGCCGCCTGTTCGTTTGCAGACGAACTCGCTCACGCAAAAGCGCAGGACCCTAAAGATTTCTTACTTGATTTTATCGGCAAAGATCAACATATCAATTACGAAAAAGATAACTACCAATATGGCAATTACGGCGAACCGTTGAAAACCTATCCTGCCGATACCGCACGGTTAAAAAATGTCATCCAGTTGGTTGCCAAAAAAGCCGGTTGGGGCAAAAAATTACCCAAAGGCCACGGCATTGGAATTGCCGCTCATCGGAGCTTTTGTACTTACGTGGCGACCATCGTTGAAGTTTCCTTCGAAAATGGCAAAGTAAAACTGGAGTCGGTTTATAACGCGGTCGATTGTGGCAAAGTATTAAACCCTGATCGCGTGCGTTCGCAAATGGAAGGCGCTGCTATTTTTGCAACCACCCTGGCCTATTATGGCGATATAACCTGCAAGGAAGGTCAGGTAGAACAAAGTAATTTCCACGATTATCAAATGGCGCGCATTAATGAAATTCCGGAAATTCACACTTACATTGTCAAAAGTGACCTGCTGCCTACCGGCATTGGAGAGCCTGGCGTGCCGCCCTTTGCGCCGGCCCTGTGCAATGCCATTTTTAATGCCACAGGAAAACGTTACCGCAGACTTCCCTTGAAACAATATAATATCGTGTAGACCGATTAAATTTTCACAGGGCGCATCAGCGCCCTTTTTTACGCCCGTCGTTTCAGCATTTTTTCATCAAATTGTATATATCATCAAAACAAGCGATGCGTTAATATGACTTCCCTTTTTTATTGATCGCACCCACAAGTCGCTACTAAGGATCGACTAACCGCCATGAATAATATCAGCCTGTTTCTCGTATCCGCATTAATCTGGGGCTCAACCTGGTTGATGATTACTTTTCAGCTTGGCGAAGTCGAGCCGTTGGTATCGGTCGTCTATCGTTTTTTTCTAGCAAGCCTGATCGTTTTTGTTTTTTGTTTCTTGAAGAAAAAATCCTTTCAATTTTCAGCCGCTGACCATCGGCTGATTTTAATTCAGGGGTTGCTGCTTTTTGGGTTTAATTATTGGATGACCTATCTGGGTATCACTAAAATTAATAGTGCCTTGGCCGCCATTTTAAGTACCAGTATTGTCTATTTTAACGTCGTATTCTCTCGAATTTTTCTACGCGACCCCATCCGCAGCGAAGTACTTGTTGGTGCGACCGTCGGCGTCGTTGGTATCTTTCTAATTTTTATGCCAGAAATTAAGTTTGGCGACGATCAGCACAGCACCTGGGTTGGAATTGGCCTGGTTTTACTTGGTTCGGTATTTGCGTCGCTTGGTAATATTGTTTCAGCAAAGACCCAACGACGGAAAATCCCGGTGTTGCAAGCGAACGCATTTGGTATGGGTTACGCCTCACTGTTGTTGGCACTTGTTGCACTCCTGAATGGATATGCTTTCACCTTTGAAATGACCTTCGAATATGTCGGCTCGCTCATCTACCTGGCGCTTTTTGGCTCGGTGCTCGCCTTTGGCGCTTTTCTGACTTTACTCGGTCGAATCGGACCGGACAAAGCCGGCTATGTCACGCTCGTATACCCAGTTGTCGCGATGATATTGTCGACTTTTTTCGAGGACTATCACTGGACGACTGAAGGCTTGTTTGGACTACTGGCCATTCTAGTGGGCAATTTTATTGCCATGGGTAAATACCGCAATCTGCCGCTGTACCGACGCTGGAGAAAAAATCTTAGCTAACGATATTTAGCCAGGTCAAGGATGCGCCGTTAAAACAACACGCACGAAGCGTCATGGATATAACCACAAGCTATTTGGCCTCTCTGGCAGACTTAGGTAAAGTCACTTCAAGCTCATTTAGACGGCTAAACATCTATTTGCTACTTTTAGTTATATCGGCTTTTTGACGCTATACTTATTTTAGCGTTTCTAAGATTTAGCTCGACCGGTTTAAATAGACACGATCAACACCATTAACACGTTAGACGTAATACGACCCAAATTCATGATGACAAAATTACCTCTCAGCTCGGCGATAGTTTCCGGCGCTACGATTATGACAGGCGCTTCGATTATGACAGGCACTACGATTATGACAGGCACTACGATTATGACAGGCACTACGATTATGACAGGCACCACGATGATTATTCATCGATTGGTCACTGGCTGATGTAATAAAAATTTTTCCCAAACGCCCGTGACTCCCAAAAGATTCGCGGGCTTTTTTTTAAGAAGAGAAAACATGCAAGTACTCAAATTTGGTGGTTCATCACTCGCAGATGCACACTGCTTTCATCGCGTCGCAGCAATTGTGAATACTTATTGCGAAAAGACCAAAGTTGCCACAGTACTATCGGCACCGCAAGGTATCACCAATGATCTGGTCGCTTTAACCACCAGCTTGACCGATAAGCAAAATAGTCAAGCGATCCTTGATATCATTTTGTCGAAATTCAACGCGATACTAACCGACGCCTTTCAGTTATCGCCCACAATTGATCGACAAGCCTTAACAATTAAGTTTGAAGATTTAATCGTTCGATTAAACCAGCTAGTCCAGGGCGCCCAGTTACTCGAACATTGCCCGCCAGCCACTCAAGCACAAATTTTAAGTAGTGGCGAAAAATTTAGCGTAGCATTGATGCAGGCGTTGCTCGAAGTGAAAGGCCATCAGGTTAGTTTGATCAACCCGGAAGACTTTTTAACGACCGATGGCCGCAGCGCAGAGCCCGTGGCCGACCTGGTAACTTCGAAAGCGAAGTTTACCGCCCATTTCCCGCATCCGCCCAAAGTGGCTTTAATGCCAGGATTTTTTGGCGTGAAACCCAATGGCGAGTCGACGACCCTCGGACGCAATGGCTCCGACTATTCCGCGGCCGTTTTGGCGGTCTGTATTGACGCCGATGAATGCGATATCTGGACCGATGTGGATGGTGTTTACAATGCCGACCCCAGACTCGTCCAAAACGCGCAGCTTATCGACGCCATGTCTTATCATGAAGCGATGGAACTCTCCTATTTTGGCGCCAAAGTACTACACCCAAAAACGATTTCACCTTTGTCGCAATATCAGATCCCTTGCCGAATCAAAAATACCCATGCACCAGACAATCCGGGCACGCTAATTTCTACAAAAACATCACCCGATGAATTGGTCAAAGCGATCTCGAACTTGAGTGATGTCGCCATGATCAACGTTTCTGGTCCCGGGATGAAAGGTATGGTTGGCATGGCAAGTCGTGTTTTCTCTGCAATCAGTCTGGCGAATATTTCGGTCATTATGATTAGCCAGTCGTCGGCAGAATATTGCATCAGTTTTTGTGTGCCCGGCAATGAAGCCGATGCCGCAATCCATTGTCTGGAAGACGCATTTGAACTTGAACTTAAAAACGAATTATTAGAACCAATTTCAGTTAAACGAAACCTCGCGGTTGTTACTTTGGTGGGAGATCATATGCAACAGCAAAAAGGCATTGCGGCTAAATTTTTTAAAGCATTATCACAAGTTCGTGTCAACATTATTGCAATCGCTCAGGATTCATCTGAACGTAGTATTTCCGCAGTCATCCGCGATGAAAGAACGGATGACGCGGTTAAAGTATGTCACCAAAATCTCTTTCTCAAAAAACCCAGCATTGACGCTTTTATTATTGGTTGTGGCACCGTTGGTAAAGAGCTTATCGCGCAAATCAAAAAACAACAGGCACGTTTGTTCGATAAGAATATTGTTCTTAACGTCGTCGGTCTTGCAAATAGCAAAGGCCTATTACTCAAAAAACAGGGAATCGATTTAACTAACTGGCAGACCGCACTCGCCCAGGCGGAAGATAAATTTTCTCTCGAACGTCTTAAGTCATTTGTCAGCGAAGCACACCTGAGTACCCCAGTGATTATTGACTGTACCAGCGACGAAAAAATTGCCATGCAATACCAAGGCTTTCTTGAAAATGGCTTCCATATTGTTACCGCAAACAAAAAAGCGAATACGGCAAGTTTCGAATACTACGAGCGACTTCGCAAAGTCGCCGACGATAAACAGCGACGTTTCTTATACGAAACGAATGTTGGTGCAGGTCTCCCCGTTATTGATAACTTGCAGGGTCTGCTTCGCGCTGGCGATTCGTTAATTCAATTTGAAGGGATATTAAGCGGCTCATTGTCTTATATTTTTGGTGAAATCCATAATGGTTTGTCATTGTCAGAAGCAACGATAAAAGCACGAGAACTCGGCTACACCGAGCCAAATCCGGCGGAAGATTTAAGCGGTCTGGACGTTGCTCGTAAGGTATTGGTCATCGCACGAGAAACAGGATTACAACTTGAGCTCGAAGATATTGAACTCGAATCAGTGGTGCCTGAGGAACTTGCCGAGATTAAAGATGCCGATGAGTTTATAAAACGATTACCGGAGTTTGACCAAACTTTCCAACCTAAGATCGAAAAAGCACAACAAAATGGCGAACATTTGAGGTATATTGCCAGTATCGAAAAAGGTCGATGCAAGGTCGCAATTCAATCAGTTGGCCCAACTCACCCGCTTTTTAACGTGGCTAATGGTGAAAACGCGCTCGCGCTGAATACACATTACTATCAACCGAGACCATTCGTTATTCGCGGCTACGGTGCAGGTGCAGAAGTGACGGCTGCAGGTTTATTTGGTGACTTATTGCGGACTCTCGCCTGGGACCAGGAACAATAACGGCAGCTGAGCATCGACAAAACTGACTATCAAAAATATACATCAGGAATTTGTTTATGGCAGTATCAGTGTTTGCACCGATTTCTATCGGCAACCTAAGCGTAGGTTTTGACACTTTAGGTCTTGCGGTTTCACCGGTCGATGGCTCTCTTGTAGGCGACATAGTGCATGTCAGCGCAGCAAAAGATGCGACCGGCGAAAACAGCTTTGTGCTGTGTGGTTCTCACGCTGACAAGCTGCCGCAAGATAAAAACAGTAATATTGTATGGCGATGTTTTCTCGCTTTCGAAAATGCGCTTAAGACAAAGACGATAAATTCTCAAGCGTTAACGATAAGGCTGGAAAAAAACATACCGGTAAGCAGTGGTTTGGGATCGAGTGCCTGTAGTGTGGTTGCGGCTTTTGTAGCCTTAAATAAGTTTTATAATGAGCCGTTCTCGCAATCAGAATTGCTGAATATGATGGGGCTACTCGAAGCGGAAATTAGCGGCGGTTTACACTATGATAATGTCGCGCCCTGTTATCTCGGCGGATTACAACTCATGCTGAATGACCCAACTAAAATCACCCAGCAGCTTCCTGGATTCGACGACTGTTATTGGATTATTGCCTATCCAGATGTCGAAGTGAGCACCAGAGCGGCACGCGAAATTTTGCCGGCGCAATATGATAGAGCAACCTTGATTGAGTTTGGCCAGAATCTGGCCGGATTTGTCGATGCCTGTTATCGCCAGGATAAACCAAAGGCTTTCTCACTGATAAAAGATGTCGTCGCAGAGCCCTATCGAGCAGACTTATTACCTGATTTTTTTAAAGTCAAAAAAACAATGGCAGAAATGGGTTGTTTGGCTTTTGGCATATCAGGCTCTGGCCCAACAATTTTTTGCGCCAGTGATGACATCAATATCGCTCAAAAATGCGCAGACTGGTTAAAACAAAACTATCTACAATCACCTGAAGGGTTTGTCCATATTTGCCGTGAAGACGCTCAGGGCGCACGATTAATTTAAACAATCTTTTTTACCAAGAGAATAAAAAGCATAGTCAAAACACTTTAAACAATGCGAGCTGAAAACGTGAAACTTTATAATCTGAAAGATGAGTCACAAGTTGTCGATTTTGAAACCGCGGTCAAAACAGGTTTAGGTAGAAATCAGGGACTGTTTTTTCCACAAAAGATCTGTCCAATTCCTGACATCGAACAATTATTAGAGCTCGGCTCGCACGAACGCAATTTTCATATTCTTAAGCCCTTCGTGCAAGACAATATCAATGATGAAACCTTAAGGGCTATTATTGCGAAAACTTTCGCTTTTCCTGCGGCGCTCACTCCAGTAAGCAATGGTGAATATTGCCTGGAGTTATTCCATGGTCCTACTTTGGCGTTCAAAGATTTCGGGGCAAATTTTATGGCCAATTGCCTGCAAAGTTTTGCCGGCGAGAAGCCAATTACCATCCTCACAGCCACCTCAGGTGACACTGGTGCAGCCGTAGCGCACGCCTTTCATGGCCTTGATAAGGTTAAAGTAGTCATTCTTTTTCCGAAAGGAAAAATCAGCGAACTGCAGCAAAAAATGTTCACCACTCTCGGCGACAACATTCACACCATTGCCATTGAAGGGACATTTGATGACTGTCAGTCTCTGGTTAAACAAAGTTTCGACAATACCCAATTAGTCAAATCCGTTGGGCTTAATTCGGCAAACTCGATAAATATCAGCCGATTACTAGCGCAGGTTTGTTATTATTTCGACGCTTTCTCCCAATTGCCCACCAATGAACGCAAGCAAGTAGTAGTGGCAGTGCCAAGTGGAAACTTTGGAAACTTATGTGCTGGAATCATTGCAAGAACGTTAGGCTTGCCTATCAAACGATTTATCGCCTCGACCAATTTAAATGATACAGTACCTCGCTATCTTCAAACAGGCGAATGGTCACCCAAAGAAACGATCGCGACAATTTCCAATGCGATGGATGTCAGTAAACCCAATAACTGGCCACGAATTCAGTATTTAATGGATTCCAAGCAATTCGATTCGACTCAACTCACCGGCGGCGCGGTCAATGAAACACAAACCCAGGAGACGCTTAAAGCGCTCTTTCAAAAAGGCTATACCAGCGAGCCGCATGCCGCTGTTGCCTATCGGGGTTTGAGTCAATCTCTGCAAAAAGGTGAAACCGGGATTTTTCTGGGCACCGCGCATCCGGCTAAATTTAAGGCAACCGTTGAACAGGTTTTAGGTATCGAACTGCCGCTACCGCCAGAGCTGGCTGCCTGCGCCGACCAAAAAGATCTGGCACACCAGATGCCGGTAGATTTCGATCGACTTAAGTCATTTCTGCTCGAGCTATAAAAAAAGCGGCCATTTCCGTGTTACACTAGCACCAGTTCAACCACTGTAAATAGATGATTTGGGAGATGGTCCAGTAGCCGCTGTCTTCATTTACGTCGCTATGTCAATCGCTACGCAGCCACGCCAATGAGCACGACGCACTGTTTAACAAATTCTTACATTGCCGTTAGGGAATAACCCATCATTCCCATCGTTTTACTCGCTCATAGCCATTTTTAGCGAGGAAAACATACCCGACGATGCAGACCATTGAAGCATTTTTTAAGAAAGAGTCAGCCGCAGGCATCATCCTGATATTTGCGACTCTGTTAGCCCTGGCGTTGAAAAACTCAAACCTGATCGAGCAGTATGATGCTTTTCTCCATTTACCCGTAGAGATCAGATTGGGAGCACTTCATATCGATAAACCCTTAATCCTCTGGATTAATGACGGCTTGATGGCAATATTCTTTTTTCTGATTGGTCTGGAAGTCAAACGTGAAATTCTGGAAGGCCACTTATCCTCCTGGAATCAAATCTCGCTACCATTATTTGCCGCAATAGGCGGCATGTTAGTTCCCGCTTTATTTTTTGTTTATTTTAATCAGGGTGACGAATTCGCGATGCGCGGCTGGGCCATTCCAACGGCCACTGATATCGCTTTTGCACTAGGGATCCTATCACTTCTCGGCAATCGCGTTCCGCTTTCACTCAAGATTTTTCTCATGGCGCTGGCTATTCTTGACGACCTTGGCGCGATTGTTGTGATCGCGCTTTTCTATACAAACGAGCTATCTACCGCATCCATTATCGTTGCGGTTTCTGCTTTAGCGGTACTGGTTCTGATGAACTATCTCAATGTTAGTCAAAGATCATTGTTTATATTTGTTGGCATTATTCTCTGGATTAGCGTTTTAAAATCTGGTGTCCACGCAACTTTGGCTGGCGTCGCATTAGCTTTTACATTTCCGCTGGTTTCAACCAATAAACAAGGCGAATCCTTTTCCATGTTAAAAGAGACAGAGGAGCAACTCCACACCTGGGTAGCCTACTTAATATTACCGCTATTTGCGTTTGTTAACGCTGGCATTTATCTCGCCGACATTTCGGTCGAGCAGCTTTTTTCTGAAGTTGCGCTAGGAATATTTCTGGGATTGTTTGTGGGAAAACAGATTGGCGTATTTACTTTTAGCTGGTTGGCGATCAAATTAGGCTGGGCCGAGTTGCCTGAAAAAGCCAACTGGGCTCAACTTTACGGCGTTTCTGCTTTAACCGGTATCGGTTTTACCATGAGTATTTTCGTCAATACACTGGCCTTTGGAGATACCCAGGTATTTGGCTCCGCTGATAAGTTAGCTATCATATTAGCGTCCTTTGCATCTGGCGCGTTTGGTTACCTAATTCTGAAATATTCGCTGGCAAAAGCGCCCAATTAAAAGGGAGCGGTAATGCGCACTTCTTTGATATGAATTTTAATTCCTACTCAAATTGAGAAAGTAGAAGCCCGAGCGGGCGGACTATAATTGATGCATGACTGCTGACCCAACCGTGCAAACTCGAATTTTTGTTATTGTCAAAACAGCGGCCTTTATTTTCTCGATTGAATTAATACCCAATACACTTTAAAGTGCGCAAATATCCACGTATGCAAGTTGCGTCTTTAGATGAACTCTTCGCCGGCTAAGCTTTTTGACATTATTAATGCGACCTCGCCGATTTCGCCGGAGAACTTTGCAGGGCTTGCCCCTTATTCACAAGCGATTCAAGTTCCGGCGGATTTAATACTGATGGCTTCAAATGCCATGAGTAAATACATCTATGCAATTGCGAAGGGGTTAATTCGTGGCGTATTTGTCACGGAAGAAGGGCGCGAATTCAGTAAAGAGTTTTATTGGGAAAACGATTTTGTCTTTGGCATGCGCTCTTTACTCACCAATCGCCCCTTGCCTTTTTCAGTGATTACCGTAGAAAACTGTGAACTATACAAAATCCCTGTGTCCATTTATCAGGAATTGGTCAATAACCAGAGCCAATGGAAAGATTTTCATCGCAAACAGCTAGAGAACCACTTGCTCTACAAAGAACAAAAAGAGGAATTGCTATTACTCAATTCTAACGAAGAAAAAGTTGCTTGTGTTTACCAGTCTTTTCCCAATCTGGTACAACGCGTTCCAGCGGTACTGATTGCATCGTACCTCGGACTGACACCTGTTAGTCTGAGTCGCATTAAAAAACGCCTTAACCTAAGATAAAGTATTTCACTTTCAACTTAACAATTGTTAATGTCAGAATGATAACAATCGATTAATTTATTGCCAGTCAATTTGAGGGTTACTTCATGCAATGGTGTCTGAAATCATTTAACGAGCTGTCTAACATCGAAGTTTACAAAATCATGCAACTACGCGTCGATGTATTTGTTGTCGAACAGGACTGTCCTTATAGCGATATGGATGACAAAGATCTCGATGCTAATGCGCTTCACTTATACGCGGTTGACGCTGATAAAATTGCCTGCTATTTACGAATATTACCACCTGGCTGCAGCTATCCAGAGATGCCCTCCCTCGGCAGAGTCGTTACCGCACAAACAGCACGAGGCACCGGTGTTGGCCATGAAATGATGTCTCGAGCAACTCAAGTCCTCGATAAATCCTGGCCAAACCTGACCTGTCATATTTCCGCCCAGTCACACTTACAGGGTTACTACAATCAACACGGCTTTACCGCTGTAGGAGATGGATATCTGGAAGATGGCATTCCACACATTGGCATGGAACGCCCGCCTGCGGGCACCTGATACTATAACGGGTAGCGCGGTACAATGAACAAATCAAGCGTCGTTCTTTTCGCGTTTGCGATACTAATTCTCGGCAATTTATTTGCGACCTTTGTCGACGTCATCGTCAAGTTGCTTGCTGCTGATGTTAGCGTCTATCAATATCTTTTTATCAGACAAGTGCTGGTGCTATTTCTGGTTTTACCTTGGTGGATTAAATTACCCCGAGCTAAACAAGCTCCGGGCAATATCAAGGTTCACGCATTTCGCGCTTTAATGACCAACATAGGCGCACCTTGCGCGGTTATTGCGTTACTCTATTTACCCTTGGCAACGGCTAACGTCATTTTTTACGCGGCCCCTATGATAACTTTGGTCATGGCAGCCTTATTGTTCAAAGAATCGGTAGGAAGACACCGTATCCTGGTTACTCTTCTCGGATTTGTCGGCGTAGCCATCGCATTACGCCCGGAGTATTTTGGCGTCGCAGGTTTACTCGCGTTTTGTACCGCAATGGCTATCGCCGCATACAACCTTTCAGTCAAGTGGCTCCCAAAAGGTTCGAGTACGATTAATACGATTTTCTGGAGCAACCTGTTTGCGGTTCCGCTGATCGGCGCTATCGCGCTGTTTAACTGGCAACCTGTGACGCAAGATCTTATTTTATTGTGTATTGGCAGTTGCCTTTGTTTAATGGTTTATCAAGGGAGTTGCATAATCGCGTTTCAAAAAGCGGACGCCAGCGCAATAGCCGTGGCCGAATACTCAGGATTAATATTTGCTGCCGTTCTCGGCTGGTTAATTTTTAATGAATCGCTCGATAGCTGGACGACTCTGGGCATTGGGCTCATTATTTTGCCGATAATCTGGCAAAGCTGGTTTGAGCATCAATCTGAAATTCGACAAAAACACCAATTAGCCGAGCCTTTGCCTGGCGGACACCCCGACTTTGGAATTCACACAGACTTGTCAAAATCCCAAGACAATTCATGAATTAAGCCGTGTTGGCATTAATTCGTACCCGACTGAACTTTTGTTCAACCGTCCAGTCAAAACCATCCTTTTCAATTAAAATGAATTGATTGTTGGTATGATCCAGTCGACGACTCAAGTAGAAATTGCGTCAGAACAATATTTTTCATTGGGTCAATCTATCTATAGTGACGAAATTCTCTCGCCATCGCTAAACTGGGCAAACCATAAGCTAATTTATTTCGGCGTGACAATTTCAGCGATCCTTCATTTCGGCTTAGGCTCAACCTTTTGGCAAGATATTTTCCTGTCCACGGGCAAAAACAAATTGCATACACCGGTTACGGTTGAATTGCTTAAGCGCCAAATTCAAGCCAACGACAATGCGCTAGCCCAGACAAAACCGGAAGAGGACGAACTTCAAAATCCTCTGCAACAGCTAGCAGACAAAAAAACGATTTCCCAGACAACGCACGAGGCGACAATACCAAGCGAAAACGTTGAACAGCAACAGACAAAAAAACCAACTATAGCGCAGGCGAATAAAAAAATTCTGGTCGAAAATATTTTTGCCAGCGTTCGAGAAGACAAGGGCACCCTGCGACAAACATCTCAATTTCATCGCAGTAACTTTATTGTGACTGACCCCGAATTGCAAAAGCAATTGGATAAGCAACTGAACGAGCAAAAACGCAAAAAACAGATTGGAGAGTTAGGTCAAACAGAAAAAGCTAACAAGCGCTATGCATTTAAGCCTCAAGGTAACTCGCAAGTTGTACGCCTCAACGGTCAGTGCTACCAGGTTCAAAAAACCGATGCTTTTTCTCTGATTTCCATTCCCTGGACCTATATGGGTAACTGTGAAAAATTAGAGAAACTGGATTTTAAATCGCGCAAGCTGGATAAAGAATATTTGGATGCGGTAAATTCGAATCCGTAAAACCCCTGATTTAATCAGATGATTTAATCAGACACAAAAAAGCCGATGAGAAAATTCATCGGCTTTTTTGTCAATCAGGAAAAAGAGAACTATTTCTTGTCGTCAGTTTTCACTGCACTCTCGATAGCTTCGAGCAATTCTTCATTGATGGCAGGCACCTGTTCTAATGAAGATTTATCTTCGACAGAGTCTGCTAACTGGTTGTATTGATCATTAGCCAGTTTTTGCAATTCGCGGTAATTACCGACTAATTCAGCAGCTTGCTCAACAAGCGCTTTGCTGTCAGTCAGTTCTTGCTCAACTTTTTGCTTATCCTTCTTTAATGAACGGCTCGCATCTTCGGCACGCTTACGGGCAGTTGACTCGTCCATTTTCTCTTTTTTCAGCCCTTTCAGCTTTTTAACAACATTCTCAGGCGTATCGGCGAGAATCTTGGTGATTTGCTTGATTTCTTTTTGCTTATCAGCAAGTTGGGCTTTGACTTTTTTCAATTCTTCGGCATTGGCAGACTTACCCGCAGCAACGCGGTTTTCTGCAGCTTCCTTCGCATTTAAAGCCTCTTCTTTGGCGGCGATTAGTACGCCATTGGCTTTTTCGCTAGCTTCCAGCTTAGCTTCGAGCGCTTCAATCTGCTCTTTGGCAGTCGCTTTCGCATCTGCTAATTCAGCTTCTAATTTCTTTGCGCCATTGATAGCGGTGTTGAGAGCATCTTCCAGCTCAGCGGTGCTACACTCGTCTTTTAAACCCAGTGCCTTTGTTGCTGTTTGCATAAGCACTTGTTTCGAGATAGCCAGCTCTTTCCACACCTTAAGTTGTAGTTCTAAATCTGGTTGTTCCAATTGTTTCTCCTGTACTGCCTGATTTTCGCGCTGCATCATACTAAAAAATGACCATAAAAAGCTAGTAAATTAAGTCGATAATTGGCTTTTTTCTCGAGATTTCCGGGTATTTTGCAAGGATCCAGGTAAAGCACCTTTTAAATAGCCCCCTCGTCATCCATTAACAAAATTGGCGGAGCTGACAAACGATTAAAAACAGCGTGGGAAAAAAACAGCGCTCACGAGACACAATTGACGCCAACATAGGCAAAGACTTAGCTTTATCGACCACCTTATTTTAGTATAATCGGTGTATGACAATCCGTTTTAAAACCCGGTCGAATTCCTCGTAAAAATAAAAAAAGTACTAAAAAACCTGATTTTTTAAACCATGATTCAAGGATCTTACCTGAGGCTTAAATGATGACTCAAAAACTGGCCACCAGCGCGCTTATAGTTCAGCAATTCTTAACTGAGAAAGGGTTTGCATTTGAAGTTAAACATTTCGATGCTTCAACCCGCACGGCACAGCAGGCGGCAGACGCATTAGGTTGTCAGGTCGCCCAAATTGCTAAATCGTTGATTTTTAAAGATGAGTACACAGGAAATCCGATTCTAATCATCGCGTCTGGCAGCAACCATGTCGATCTTGAAAAGGTCAATCATGCGATGCAGGTAAAACTACAAAAAGCCGACGCCGATTTTGTCAAACGCCAAGTCGGATTTGCCATAGGCGGGGTGCCGCCCGTAGCCCATCGTCAGCCTTTAGTAACCATCCTGGATCCGGCATTAAAACAATTCGACTATCTTTGGGCAGCCGCAGGAACGCCTAACGCCGTCTTTCAACTGAAACCCTCCGATTTAGCAGTCTTAACCGGCGGACAATGGTGTGAACTCGCTCGTTAGCCTGATTTAGCCGCCAAAATTACTCAATAAACTCCGCCAGATCTTTCTTAAACTGGACCATTGATTCTTGATGCACATACATCATATGACCCGCTTCGTACATCTTTAAGGTGATGTTTTGTTGGAGTTTTTTACTGATATCCAGATGGTCGATAAAATAATTCGTCGCCCCGTAGGGAGTCGCCAAATCATAGTAGCCCTGTTGTACCAGCACTTTCATATTGGGGTTTTGCCGCATCGCATAAGATAAATCGACCGCAGTATTTGCCCAGGGCATTTTGAATCCATCGGGTAAAGTATGGGTATCGTCCCACTTATTCCAAAGTCCACCTGAAACCACATATTTTCGGTCAGACTCAACCTTCAGTTCATTTTTGTAATAGTCATTAAATGTTGCGACAAACGCAGGACCAATTGACGGGAAGAAAGGATCGTAAGTGAGATTCTCTCCAATCAGGTTAATACTTTCGCCTTTAAAACGAGAGTCAATACGGCCTGCACTTTCTTTTTGCCCCCTTAACAATTCTTTTGAAAATTGAAATTCGTGCATCCGCAAGTTTGCTTTGTCCCAGTAGTCTGCGCTGACGCCGGTAAACTTTTCCATTTGGGCAAGTACATTGTCGCGCTCAGCTTGCGTGAGTCGATTGCCTTTGGTTAATGCGGCTGCATAATCAGACATCGCAAACGCGTCTGCGGCCGCTAGAAACGATTTTAAATCGGCAGGCTTATCCTTAATTTTGTTGTGATACCAGGCTGTAGCGGCAAAAGTGGAAAAATAAAGAACGTGAGGCAAATCCACATGGATGCCAGCGGCACCAGCCACATAATCCATAAATGGCGAAACCAATACAACACCATTGAGCGCCATATTGTGGTTAGCAAGTAGATAGTAGGCGACCCCGCCACTGCGAATTCCGCCATAGCTCTCACCAAGAATATATTTTGGTGAAGCCCATCGGCCATTTTTTGACGTGTACTGAACGATGAATTCAGACACCGACTTTATATCTTGATCGACGCCCCAGAAGTCTTCGCCTTTGGCTTTTCCGATCGGTACGGAAAAACCTGTACCTACCGGGTCGATCATAACCAGATCCGCTTTATCCAGAATACTGAACTGGTTTTCGACTCTTTTAAATGGACCATTCGGCGTGAACCCAGCGTCGGTGACTATGGTTCTTTGTGGCCCTAAAATTCCCATATGCAGCCAGATAGAAGCAGAGCCAGGTCCGCCATTAAAGGCGAACATGAGCGGCCGTTTATTCGAGTCACCATCTTTTTTGACATAAGCGGTGTAGCCGAATAGCGCAACAGGCTCATTATCATCATTTTTCATTTCCATCGTCCCGGCGGTCGCCGTATAACGAATCGTCTTTCCGTTGATTTTTATCTGGTGGCTCGTGGTAAATATTTCGGCTTTAGGGTCTGTCTTCTGGGTATCATTCTCGTTCGATTCGGCGGCAACTATGGTATTCGTTTGAAAAAAAGCGATCAGCAAAGCAAGAAATAAAGTGTCTTTTAAAGCTTTCTTTTTATTGAATTTAAGCATTACATTTCCCTGACTTTTGATTTGTTTTATCCATCAACCCTAGCAAGTTATCGCAAATTGTACAAATGGCAGCCAGCTTGCAGCGGTAATTTTCAATTGGAAAATCACGCTTCGAACAAATTATCGACCGCTAATCTCTTGAATTTCCATATCGGTTTACACAATTTCGCGCTGCTGCGTGGCCTGACCTATACTATTAGGTGTCGAGAAACTGTGAGCACAAGAGAACATGATTAAAGCGGCAGAAATTGTTGATCATTCGATTGAACTTGCCTTAAAAGAATCGTGGGAATCTTTTTCGCTCGTTGAGCTCGCCAGTGAACTTGATTGCTCGCTCAATGACATTCGGCATTATTTTCGTTCAAAAGACGACATTGCCGAGGCAATTTTTGACCGCGCTGACGCCGCAATGCTTGCGTTGCCTCAAGAGGAAACCTACCAACAACTTTCAGAAAACGAAAAATTAATCACGGTGATCATGTGCTGGTTTGAATTTCTCGCTCCAATTAAGCCTCTCGTGAAAGAGATTATGGCGTACAAATTTGAGCCCGGTCACTTTCATCTTCAAGCGCACGGTATCACGCGCGTAAGCCGCACAGTTCAGTGGTTTATGACTGTCGCCCAACGAAATTCTCGCGGTGTTACTCGGTTGACGGATGAAGTCGCTGTGACCTCAGCTTACCTTAGTTGCTTTGCATTTTTTCTGATTGACCAAAGCCCCAACGATCATAATACGCGTGCTATGCTGTCGCGACTGATTAAACAAATCGACCACGGACAACATTTATTAGCCCGATTACTGCCGTCCAGAAAACGACGCCCGGGCGTTTAAGGCAACAGCTAATCGATGGATACTTTTACTCATGTTTTACTCGGAGCCAGCGTAGCGCAAATTCCCAGTCACCATGATAAAAATTTGGAGCTCTCTTTTAAAACTCGAGCGTGTATCGGAGGCCTGGCAGGAATTATCGCTGATATTGATTACCTGCTGTTTTTTTTAAACCCACTCGATTTTCTTGCTTATTGGCATCGTGCAGAAACTCACTCCTTGATACTCGCGCCGGTGTGGTCGATATTGCTGACTCAATTGTTATGCTTGTGGCGACTGTGGAAACCCTATAAACGGTTGTTGTTTTTCATTATCTTCTACGCCATGTTATCGCACAGTTTCATCGATAGTTTTACCCCTTATGGCACGCAGTGGTTTGCGCCTTTGAGTGACTATCGCGTGAGTTGGAATTTGCTTTTTGTAATCGATGGTTATTTTTTATTTACGGTGACAGTCTGTTTTTTCTGGCTCTATAAACGCTCTTATAGCGGACAAATTCTGCTACCTTTTATTTTACCGACTCTCTATTTGTCGTTAGTCGCTTTGATAAAATTTTCTGTTGAGCAAACATTTAGTCTGCGCAATTCGAATCAGGAGCATCAATTCATTTCTTACTCACTGCCTCAGCCTTTGTCGCCCTTTTATTGGCAGCTTGTCATTCAACAGGGCAGCACACTGCAGTACGCTTATGTCCGGTTATATCCCGACCCAATCGGCGAACAATTGAGTCAATATTTAAATAAACCGGACTACGCCAGTCATTTTCAAGATAAAATTCCAGTGCAATGGCGAAGAGCCGTGTTGATTCCTGACGCACCAGCGCTGGCTAATCAGGTTAAAACGGTGTGGGAGAGCCATAAATTCAAGGGCTTTCGAGATTTTGCTTGGCTACCCGTTTTTCTGGCACACCAACAAAACGAACAAGAAACCTGTATCTGGTTTAGCGACCTTCGTTATCACTGGCCGACTTTTCCGCCTTCGTTTCGTTATGGAATGTGCCAGAGCGAGGATTCAGATTGGCAAGTTTTTCGCGTTCCCTATTTCACCGATTTTCATAACGAAAAACAAATTCGCCGTCTGGTTGAATGATCTCGTTGTAATTTGTTTTATCTTGAGTTAATCAATTTAGTGGCGTCTTTTCTTGGTAAAGCGAGTCGCTTCGGCCGTTAATGGGTCGTCAGGCCAAGGGTGTTTCGGGTAGCGACCTTTCATTTCCTTTTTGACCTGCTGGTAGCCATTTATCCAAAAGCTGGCCAGATCGTCCGTCACCTGTAAAGGGCGCTGCGCCGGAGATAATAAATGAATGACCAGTTTTATTTCGCCCGCAGCCAAAGTTGGCGAAGTGTGCACTCCGAACATCTCTTGCAGTTTAACCGCCAGAACAGGTCGGTCGCCAGAGCAATAATCAATTTTGATTGTCGAGCCACTGGGCACCTGAATGGTCGGCGGCATTAGTGCATCCAGTTTTTGTTGTTGAGACCAATCAAGAAGGCCTTTAACCGCCTGAGACAAAACATCATTTGTAATTTGTTTCAGTTTGGTCATTCCCGATAAATAAGGCGCCAACCAATCTTCCAGGGTCGCCAACAAAGTTGCCTCGGAAACATCAGGAAATTCATCCTCAAAGCGAGTCAAATTTTTGAGCAGGGTTATTCTTGCCAGCCAATGCTGTAATGCTTTACTCCAGGGCAATACAGAAAGACCATTTTTACGAATACCTTCTAGTAAGCCATCGATAATAAGTTCCGGTTCTAAATCATCCATAGGTTGCTTACTGATTACCAATGCCCCAAAACGAGTTTGTTTTTCTGCGATAACCGACTGGCTTTTCGCTTCCCAATATACCTGTTTATCGATTATCAGGTTATCTTTAAAAACCGATTCGAGCAGTGCTTTATCCAATGCTACGGCTTGAAATATTCGCGGCGTATTTCCCTGGCCGCCAAGCTTTACAACCACTAAAAATTCATCGCTCAATGAAAAATCGTCCGCGACCGTCACGCCGCTACCGTTAGCTAACCGATAACCATTGCCGCGTTGTTGGGCGATACGGTCGGGGAATGCCAAGGCGAGTAAGACTGGCGCTATATCTATCCAGGATTGACTACGCCCTTCATTACGTTCTTCATTCGCTCGAGATTGAAGTTTGTCGCTTGAGGTCGATGTGGATAATTTACGAGACAAGGTTTTGGCCTGTTTTCGAATATTGTCCAGACGTCGATTATTTTTTCCATCCAACAATACTTGCACCCTTTGCAAGTAGTCGGGGTCACGGGCAGCTTCGCCAACCAGCAGATCTTTTTCTTCCAGACTGGCGGCCATTAAACAAGCAAGTTCAACGCAGTCGAAGCCAATTGATTTGACCAACATATGACCGATACGTGGATGTATGCCTAACTTTAATAGCTTTTTTCCGTGCGCGGTGATTTTATTGCGACTGTCAATTGCGTCAAGCGAGCGCAACAATGACCGTGCTTGCTCATAAGCCCCCAAATTAGGCGTATCAATCAGCGCGACATCTTGCGGCGACTCACATCCCCATTGGGCAATCTCCAAGGCAAACCCGGATAGATCTGCGCGCAATATTTCTGCCTGGCTTTCTAGTCTTAAGCTATCCGATTCAGACCATAGTCGAATGCAATGGCCGGGCCCTAGACGTCCCGCCCTGCCTTGCCGTTGAATTGCCGAAGCGTGTGAAATTTTTCGAGTTACTAAACGATCAAATCCGACATTCGGGTCAAACTGGCTTTGCCGCATTAAACCACTATCGATAACATAACCAACGCCTTCGATAGTGACACTGGTTTCGGCCAGATTGGTCGACAAAATAATTTTTCGATTTTGCCGATCGGGTAATAATACTTGTCGCTGCGTTTCAAAAGGCAAATTGCCATAAAGTTGACAGATTTTTATTGGTTGCGCAGCTTGTGATACTGATTGAAGTAATTCGGCTGCTATTTCAATTTCTGCCTTGCCTGGTAAAAATACGAGAATGTCATCCTGATGTGGCAAACCCTTAATAGAAAATATTTTTTGCACCGCTGCCAGCAGACAATGACGCCAATCCTGATTGCGTTTGGGTGGCAAATATTCAAAAGTGACCGGAAAACTTCGTCCTGGACAGTCGATGACAGGTGGATGATTCAGGAGGGCAGCGACAGACTGTGTATCCAGCGTCGCCGACATGACCAGAATTTTCAGATCTTCTCTTAACGCCTGCTGGGATTCAAGTGCGAATGCCAATCCCAGATCGCCATCGAGGTTTCTCTCATGGAACTCATCAAAAATAATCAAGCCAACACCGGGTAACTCCGGATCAGATTGCAGCATGCGAGTTAAAATTCCTTCCGTAATCACTTCAATACGAGTCGCATCACTCACTTTGATTTGATGACGGATCCGGTATCCAACAGTTTGACCAATTTTTTCGCCGATAATGTCGGCCATTCGCGCAGCGGCATTTCTGGCTGCTAAACGACGAGGTTCGAGAACCAGAATTTTTTGCTTGTCATTCAGCAAATGCAATAACGCCAGTGGAACAATAGTAGTTTTTCCGGCCCCGGGCTGCGCTTGCAAAATTAAATTTGGGTTACTCGACACGCTGGCGCAAATGGCATCCAGCCGTTCGACAACCGGAAGCTGAGTAGTAGGATTCTGATTAAAAAAATCGGAGTTAAAATGCACAGTCATGGCAACGCAATAATAAGGAGCCCGATTGTAACACTAAAAATTTAACATTCGCCAGCCGATGGCAAATACGAGAGAACAAGCTTATCTAGAAAATACGCCAGAAAAATACAGGTAGGTGCCGACAGCGATCGCCACAGTAAGCGTTATCCCCAGAGCAATCCAAAGTTGACTAGCGGACTCACTTTTTTGCATTCGCTTTTTTTGTTTTTGTAATTCCGCCGTCCAGTCGAATGGCTTCATCGGCTGCATGTTGTAAAGTCGCTCGAGATACACATGAGTGGAAAAGGGTTCTGTTTTTTGGAGTATTCGCGAGATGATCATGGCTCTATCCATACAGGTACGCGGAACTTTCTCGCCCAGTCCGCCAGCTAATTGCGTTAACCTTTGTGTATCATATCCCATTGCCTTCCAGGGAATATCGCGTTCACTTGAATACCATTGAACCGCAGCAATTTCAGGGACCAATGTCGCAAGCAACTTGCGTTCAATTTCAGCATCATTATGGCTAACAATAAAGTCCGCCTGTTGCACTAATGCCAAAACTTTCTCTTTTTCAAATGCCAGAACGTCTTTTTCACACAAGCTGAAATTAAATTGGTTAGCGACTTTTTTAGGAACAGCTTGTCGTGTTTTTCGACTTCCCCAATAGGTATTGAGTATTTTACCTTTTTTCATTCGCTGGTCGTTATATTCAAATAACACCATAGCCACTTGAATAATTTCATCTTTATCAGAAATTCCGGTGTAGGCCGCTGATAAAGTTAGCACCTTTAAAGTCTGTTGATGAAATGGAATTTTACCTTGTTGTACGCGATGCTTTACTTCTTTGTGTGTGCTAATCGAAATATGATCTTCATCTTTTATATCGGGAACTAACGATAAAGGCGCAGACTCTTCAATCACTTCTGGTGTATGTTCGATCAAACTTTGAACATGTTCAATGCGATCATAAATATCGACAAACTCGTCGCTGTTTGCGTGTTCGAATCGAGTGAACCTCTGAAGTATGGATACTTCCTTTTTATATTTTTTATCAAAATGATACAGATCGGCCAATTGGAGATACAACTTGGCGTCAATGAGTTCCGCCTCACTCGCAGCTGCTTTTTCTGCCGCATCAACGAGCGACAACAATTTACGTTCGATGTTGCTGGTTAAATCTGGCTGTTTATCTAACGGTTTAACTGTATCGCTCATCGCTTTTCACTTCGCTTTTCACTTTACTACTCGTTAATCGAGTCAATCTATCGCTAGTGTTGACAAAGACGACTATACAGCTCAGGACGGCGATCTCTGAATAATCCCCAACTTGCTCGTTTTTGAGCAATAACATCTAAATCGAACGACTGGCAAATTACGCCTGATGATTCAGTGTCCATTTCAGCTATTTTACTACCAAATTCGTCTGTGATAAATGAACTTCCATAAAATTTGATTTCACAGCTATCGCCCTGTTCTTTACCAATGCGATTGGCGGCAACGA
>Ga0209475_10000522_pt1 | contig 75309 bp, 66 predicted proteins | sample tdDd471_FD_187128 | JGI IMG/M metagenome (GOLD analysis project Ga0209475, IMG submission 187128) | Marine sediment microbial communities from the Atlantic coast under amendment with organic carbon and nitrate - tdDd47.1 (SPAdes)... | ecosystem: Environmental > Aquatic > Marine > Coastal >... | reverse complement strand
TTAAAACCTCTTTTATGGCGCGTTTTACGGCATTTTCTTTTAATGCGGGCTTGAAAATCTTGCCGACCGCGGTCAGGGGCAGCGCCTCGACCAGGTAAATTTCCTTCGGCGCCGCGGCGCGCTCCGCAATATGACCGCGGGCGAAGTCGCGCAGGCTTTCGGCGGTGCATGTGCTGCCCGCCTTCAGCACCACATAGGCCACCGGCAACTCGCCGGCGTAAATATCCGGCTTGCCGACCGCGGCGACCTGAATCACTTCGTCATGCAGCGCCAGGGCGTTCTCAATCAGCGCCGGATCAATATTGTGACCGCCGCGAATGATCAGCTCCTTGACCCGGCCCGTCAGCCAGAAATAACCGTCCCCGTCCGCGCGCCCCATATCCCCGGTATTGAACCAGCCGCCGTCGAGCCAGACATCCCGGTTGGCCTCCGGCTGAAGATAACCGGCGAAGACATTGGGCCCGCGGATGACAATCGCCCCGACCTCATCGGCGGCGCAGTCCCGGACATACTGACCCTCCCCGTCGAGCAGGACGGCCTTCATATCCTGATAGGGCAGCCGCAGGCCGATGGAGCCGACCTTGCGTTCGCCGTAGAGCGGGTTGCAACTGCTGACGCAGGTGCCTTCGGTCAGGCCGTAACCTTCGAGCAGGGTGATGCCGGTGGTCTTTTCAAAGCGCCGGATCACATCCCGCGGCATCGGCGCCGCGCCGCAGATCGCCATCCGCAGCGAGGAAACATCCGCATCGCCGAGCGGCGCCTGAAGCAGCCCGGCGTAAATGGTCGGCACGCCGCTGAAAAAGCTGACGCGGTATTTTTCAACGATCCGCCAGAAATTGCCGATCACCGCCGGCGTCCGATAGCCCGCCGCCGTCGCCAGCACCACCGAAGCGCCGACCAGGAAACAGCTCAGGCCGGTGACGATCGCCGCATTGACATGGAACAGCGGCAGGCCGGACAGCGCCACGTCATCGGCGACAATATCGCCCGGAATCGCGGCCAGGAAAGCATCCGTCACCTCATTGAAATGGCTGTGCCGCGCCAGTTTCGGCGCGCCGGTGGTGCCGCCGGTATGAAAATAGGAACAGATGTCGCCGGGGCGGATGATGCGCCCGCTGTCCAGCTTTTCGGCCGAATAACCGTCAATGACATGATCATAACAGATCGCCCCCGGCTGCGGCGGGCCGGCAACCTGCACGACATGGCGCAGGCTCGGCACATGATCCTTGATCCGCATCGCCTTTTGCCAGATGTCCGCGCCCGCCGCCGGGCCGAGGGTGACCAGCACCCGGCTTCCCGCCGCCTTCATGATCGCGATCATATGATCGGTCTCCAGCAGGGGATTTATCGGATTGACAATGCCCGCGGCCTCGCCGCCCCACAGGACATAATGGGTTTCCGGCAGATTGGGCAGGATATAGGACACGACTTCCCCGGGGCCGACCCCCAGATCATGGAGCATATTGGCCGTCTGGGTCACCCGGGCGAAAAACCGGCCATAGGAAATCTGGCGGGCGTCTTCTTCCGCCGCGCCGTGCTCCAGCATATGAAAGGCGGTTTTCTCCGGCATCCGTTCGGCGGTCCGGCGGATCACCTCATAGGTCGATCCCAGCCCCTGAAGCCGGTCGTCCAGCGGGGTCCGCTCACACTCCATAATATCCTCAATATTGCGAATTTTTATCTTTGCCTCCTGTCGGTTGCCGGGGGATTGCCTCTTATTTCGCCCAGCATATCGCCATTTGACGCCCCAGACAATATCTATCATTATGATCGGGAATCCTTGACAATACGTCCATTTTTATCTTGCGAAATCACGGATTCTCCGGCATTTTCATGTTATGGACGCAACAGATCAGAAGCTCATCAATCTATTGAAGAACAACGGCCGGGAAAGCACCACGGCGCTGGCCCGGATGCTCGGCCTGTCGCGCTCGACGGTTCAGGACCGGATCACCCGGCTCGAGGACCGCGGCATCATCGCCGGCTATACCATCCGCTTCAATGAGGATTACAAAAGGCGCCAGATCACCGCCCATGTCCTGATTCAGCTCAACCCGAAATTCGCCGACCGGATATTGCAGAATCTGAAGAAAAACCCCCTGATCAAGGCGGTTTACGCCGTCAGCGGCATTTATGACATGATCGCCCTGGTCAAGGCGGAAACCACCGAGGATATTGACCGCACCCTGGACGACATCGGTAAAATGGAAGGCATCGAGAAAACCACCTCCTCGATCGTCCTGTCGACCAAATTCGAGATATAACCGCCGCCGCTAGTGTGGTGAAAAAAGCTATTTTCATTGTTATTCCGGGGTCATTCCGGGCGAGCGGTGATGAGCCGCGAGGGAACGGAATCCATGTTTGAACATACCCTAATATATTGAAATATATCATAGATTCCCGCCTGCGCGGGAATGAGGGGTTAATTGTTCGGGGATGAGGGTTTAGGTGTTTCAATGAGGGTTCAGGTGTTTCCAGGTTCTTGTGGCCGGGGAAAGCGCCTTTCAGCCGCCGCTAGCCGCCGACGATTTCAAACATCTGGTCAAAACGGGCGACCGAGAACATGCGCTGGACCTGGCCCTGCGGCGACCTTAACGTCAGGTTTGCGGCGGTTTTCGAGATTTCATCCCGCGCCAGCAGCAGCATGCCGAGACCGGCGGAATCAATGAATTCGACATCCGCCAGATCGACAATGTTTTTTGCGGAAAGGCTCTCCATCATGCGGCGGATCATCTCGCGGAAGCCATCCAGGTCGGAAAAAGTGATTTTCTCACTTAATTTCGCTTCAAATGTGTCACCGTTCACATCAATTTGATATTGCATTGATCATCCCTGTTCAAATCAATTCCGATTTCACTCAATTTCCGGCCTTACTCAATTTCCGGCCTCACTCAATTTCCGAACTGCGCCGATCATCCTGCGGGCGAGATAATTTTTATATACCCCTCTGGCCCGACATCGGGCGCGCCGCCTCACCAAACAATTGAATAAAGTCACGACTATTATAACCGGAAATGGTTACCTTTTCCTTTAAATCCATGAAAATAAATAACTTTGTCTGGAAGCGCGACACCACCATCCGGACAGCGATTGGAAAGTCTGCCGCGCAAGCGGCTGATCTTTTGCTTTATTTTACCCGCGCATCGGTTATGGTGGCGAAAATTCCACAGGATACGCAGCATGACCAAATCTCTCATTACCCTCGACAAGGACGGGCATATCGCCTGGCTGACCATCAACCGGCCCGAGCGGAAAAACGCCCTGAATATTGATATGTGGCGGGCGATTCCACCGCTGGTCCGCCGGGCCGAACAGGATCCTGAAATCCGCATTCTGATCCTGCGCTCGGCCAGCGATAGCGTCTTCTGCGCCGGGGCCGACATCAGCGAATTCGACCTGTTGATCCGCGACACCCGGGCCCGCGATCTGAACCGCCGCGCCATCCGGGCGGCCTGCAAGGCGCTGGAGGATTTCCCGGGGCCAACCATCGCCATGATCCAGGGGCCCTGCGTCGGCGGCGGCTGCATCCTGGCGCTCTGCTGCGACCTGCGCTTTGGCGATGAAAAATCCCGTTACGGCATCACCCCGGCCAAGCTCGGGCTGGTCTACGGCCTGTCAGACACCCGGCGGCTGCTCGATCAGGTCGGCCCGGCGGCGGCCCGCGACATCCTGTTTTCGGCCCGCATCATTGACGCCCGGCGGGCGCAGGCCCTCGGCCTCGTTAACGACATTTTCGCGCCCGACAGCCTGGAGCGGGAGGTCCGCGCCTATGCCGGCCGGTTGATGCAGAACAGCTCCCACAGCCTGCGCGAAATCAAAAAGACCATCCGCCGCATTGAGGAGGGCATCCGCGAGGACGATGAACAATCCGAGAAAATATTCATCGACGCCTTTGACGGTGCCGATCACCGGGAAGGGGTCGACGCCTTCCTCAACAAGCGCAAACCGGATTATTGACAGGGGTCAGAGGGAGAACGCCCCAGAGGTGACAATCTGACAATATTCCCCCTCAAGATTGGCCAGCGCCATATCATGGACCTCCTGGGCGCTGCGGATCACCCCGGCGAAATCCCTCATGGCGAAGGTAAAACAGGCGTCTTCGACCAGATAGCTGTCAAAGCCCAGGTTGCCGGCCATGCGAACCGTGGCCTCGACCGAATTGTTGGTCTTGACCCCGGCAAAATACAGCTGCCGGATTTCATTCTTCCTGAGATGATTCTCAAGCGTCGTGCCGATAAAGGCGCTGTTGACCTGTTTGCCGATCACCTTGTCGCCGGCCGCCGGCAGGAGGCTGTCCTTAAAGGCGTGACTTGGCTTGTCCGGACGGAAGGCCGAATCCCTTTCCGTCGAATCATGGCGGATAAAAATCACCGGCCGGCCTGATGTCCGCCACCGCCTTGCCAGATCAGACAGCATCTCTTCCGCCTGCGGGTTATTACGCGGCCCCAGCGCCGCCCAATAAGGCGCGTCAATGGCTTTCTGAACATCAATGATAATCAGGGCGGCATTTGACGCCGGCGTTATTTTTTCCATCGTCTGCTTCCTGAAGCAATACCCATATCAACGCCCGGCCGCATTGGCGATGCGCAGGCAGGCGCGGGCGCAGATCGCTTCCGCCGGCAGCCCGGTCACCTTGCAGTCGGCCTCGGCTTCAAAAACAATCTCCAGCGCGCTGGTCAGCCTGGCGAGCGACCATTTATGCACCTGGGCCAGGAGCGATTTCTTCTCCGGCGAATAGGGGCTGTAGACCACGGCGAGGACGGCCTTTTCGGCTGAAACCCCCTGATCCATGCTGCCGCGCGCCAGATGCAGCTTTTGCAGACGGCGGGCGACATTCCGCAAAATCGGGATGGCGTTTTCCCCGCGGTTGAAGGCCTTGAACAGGGTGGCGTCGAGGGTTTTCAGGTCGCCGCCCGTGGTCGCGACAGCGATCATGTCGAGGGTCAGGGCGCCGCTGTCGCCGACACAGGCCCGCGCATCCTCCAGGGTCACGGTCCGCCGCGGGCCGTCCTCGCCGCGGGGGCCCATATAAAGCGCCAGCTTTTCCAGCTCGCCGCGCGACACCATCCGGTCGCCGCCGAGATTGCCCTGGAGGAAAGCCGCCGCCGCCGGGTCGATCGCCAGGTTATGCTGGCCCATCACTTCGAAGATCAGGCTCTGAATGCTGCCCTGGTCATCTTCATAGCAGGCGATGGCGGCGGCGTTTTTCGCCTTGTTGAACAGCTTGACCAGCGCCGCCGTCGCCTTCAGGCCGCCGGCGGTGATGATCACCAGCCCGTCACCGACCGGATCGTCGAGAAAGGCTTTCGCCGCCGCGGCGACATTTTCCCCGGCGCCGTCAATGCGCACCACCCGCCGGCCGCCGGTCATTGAGATCGCCGCCGCCTCATCGGCGAGCAGAAAGGGTTCCGCCTTCAGGCGTTCCGGTTCGATATGGGCGACGAGGAACGGATCCTGCAGGTCGTCGACCACCTGGCGGGCGATTTTTTCCGCCCTTTCGCGCACCAGCCCCGCGTCACGACCATAGATCAACACCGCCCGGTAGGCGGGATTAAGCTTTCTGACCTGTGCGTTAATGTCGTTTTTGTTTAATTTCATCGGTCTTTTCGGGGCCTGATGTTATGTCATTCCTGACGGTATGTCATTCTTCGGCGGCTGTTTTGCTGAAAAAGGCGCCGATCCGGGTCGCCATCTGGTTGCTGACTTCTTCCGACAGCCGCTTCATGGACGCCTGACGGGCGATCATATTGGAATAATCGGACTGGGCCAGGTCATAGGTCACCAGGCTGCGGGCGGCGGATTCGAGCACCACCTTTGACGTCGCCACTTCCTCCAACTGATAGGCGGCGACCAGCTTGAGATTTTGCAGGGTCACCGATTCATCCTCGCGGATCCCATAGCCATGTTCTTCGACCAAAAAGGTCACTTTCAGCAGATATTCCGCCTGCTTCGTTTCGCCAAAGGGCGTCAGCCGGTCGAGCAGATTGTTGCGGATCACCTGACCGATGCGCGACGGACGGCCGTCCTCGGTGATGCTCGCCACCCGGATATTGGCCATCACATCACGCAGGTCGCTTTTGCCGTCGGAAAACTGGCCATACATGGGCTTGAAGCCGCAGCCGCCGAGCATCAGCGCCGGCAGCAGCATGACCAGAATTTTCAGACGACAGACCTGCTTCATAGCGGCTCCTAAATCACGATATTGACAATTTTATTGGGCACGACAATCACCTTGCGCAGCGGCGCGTCGCCGACCGCCTTTTGGATTTTTTCCGACGCCAGGGCGATCTTCTCGACCTCCGCCCGGTCCATGTCCTTCGGCACCTCGATGGTGTCGCGCAATTTGCCGCGCACCTGAATGGCGATGGTGACGGTATTTTCCTGCATCAGGTCCGGCCGCGCCACCGGCCAGGGCGCGTCGGTGACGATCCCGTCATGGCCCATGATCTGCCACAGTTCCTCCGCCAGATGAGGCATCATCGGCGCCGAAAGCTGAATGAGCGTGGTCAGCGCCTCGCGCAGCGCCCAGACATCGCCGTCCGAATCATCGGATTTGAAACCACTGACCGCATTGGAAAATTTATAAATCTGCGCCACCGCGCTGTTGAAATGAAAATCCTCAATATCGCGGGCGACAGCGGCGATGCTGACATGGGTCATCCGGCGCAGGTCCCGGGCCGCCGGGCGGAAATTATCCGGCTCATCGGCGATATGCCGCAGGCCGTCCAGCCCGCCGGTCACGGCGCGCCATAGCCGCTGGGTGAAGCGCCAGGCGCCCTCGACCCCTTCTTCGGTCCATTCCAGATCCCGCTCCGGCGGGCTGTCGGACAGCATGAACCAGCGGGCGGTGTCGGCGCCATACTGGTCAATGATCTCGGTCGGATCGACGACATTCTTCTTCGATTTCGACATTTTGACCGACCGGCCGACAGTGACCGCCGCGCCATTTTTCTTTTCCACCAGAAGACCGGCGTCATCCTTCACCAGGTCCGCCGGGAACAGCCAGTCGCCCGCCGCATTCTGATAGGTCTCGTGACAGACCATGCCCTGGGTGAACAGGCCGTCGAACGGCTCCTCAACCGACAGCAGCCCGGTCTTTTTCATCGCCCGGGTGTAAAAGCGCGAATAGAGCAGATGCAAAATCGCATGCTCGACCCCGCCGACATACTGGTCGACCGGCAGCCAATAGTCCGCCGCCGCCCTGTCGACCGGCGCATCCGCCTTGGGCGAACAGAAGCGGGCGAAATACCAGCTCGAATCGATGAAGGTGTCGAAGGTGTCGGTCTCACGCCGGGCCGCCTTGCCGCATTCGGGACAGTCAACATGTTTCCAGGTCGGATGATGCTCCAGCGGATTGCCCGGCCTGTCAAAGGTGACGTCATCGGGCAACCGCACCGGCAATGCTGATTTCGGCACCGGAACGATGCCGCAGTCGGCGCAATGGATCACCGGAATCGGGCAGCCCCAATAGCGCTGGCGCGACACGCCCCAGTCGCGCAGGCGGAAATTGATCGTCCGCGTGCCGAAACCGCCCGCCTCGGCCCGGCGCGCGACTTCGGCCTTGGCCTCCTCAATGGTCAGGCCGTCAAGGAAATCGGAATTGAACAACCTGCCGGGGCCGACATAGGCTTCCCGGTCAACGGCGAAGCTGTCGTCTTCGCCGTCGGGCAGGATCACGGTGCGCACGTCGAGATTATATTTATGGGCGAAATCCAGGTCGCGCTGGTCATGGGCCGCCGACATGAAAATCGCCCCGGTGCCATATTCCATCAGCACGAAATTGGCGACAAAGACCGGCAGGTCGCGGTCCTCGAACGGGCTTTTGGCCGTGACCCCGGTATCGAAACCCTTCTTTTCCATCTTTTCCATCGCTTCTTCGGTGGTCGCCCCGGTGCGGCATTCCCGGATGAATTCCTGAAGCGCCGGGTTGTCTTCGGCGAGCTTTTCCGCCAGCGGGTGATCGGCGGCGACCGCCATGCCGCAGGCGCCGAAGATCGTGTCGGGCCGGGTGGTGTAGACCTCGAGCGGGTCATGGCCCGGCACGGCGAAAAACAGCCTGAGTCCTTCGGAACGGCCGATCCAGTTTTTCTGCATCGTGCGGACCTTTTCCGGCCAGCGGTCGAGGACGTCGAGGGCGCTGTTCAGTTCCTCGGCATAGTCGGTGATCTTCAGGAACCACTGGCTGAGGCGGCGGCGTTCCACCGGCGCGCCGGAGCGCCAGCCGCAGCCGTCAACCACCTGTTCATTGGCCAGCACCGTATGATCCACCGGGTCCCAGTTGACCCAGCTTTCCTTGCGGTACACCAGTCCCGCCGCGAGGAAATCCAGAAACATTTTCTGTTCCTGGCCGTAATATTCCGGATCGCAGGTGGCGAATTCCCGCGACCAGTCGAGGCTGAGCCCCATCTGCTGCAACTGGCCGCGCATATGGGCGATATTTTCATAAGTCCATTTGGCCGGATGCACCTTATGCTCCATGGCGGCGTTTTCCGCCGGCATGCCAAACGCGTCCCAGCCCATGGGATGCAGCACATTATAGCCTTTCGCCCGGCGATAGCGGGCGACCACATCGCCCTGGGTGTAATTCCTGACATGACCCATGTGAATCTTGCCGGACGGATAGGGGAACATCTCCAGCACATAATATTTCGGCCGCGACGGGTCCACCACCGCCGTGAAGGTTTCATTGTCCCGCCAGTGCGTCTGCCATTTTGCCTCGGTCATTGCGGCGTTATAGCGTGTCATGTCTTTTCCTGAACTTTAATCATACTTAAAACAGATTACGGACAAGCCGATCCGGATCAGCCGTCCGTAATATCACTTTCCCAGGACCGGGGCCCCGGAGCGCGCGCCGCGCCGGCCCCTGAAACGTTATTTGATGGGCGCATTATTGCGCCGCAACAGGCGGGCCTGCATCAAAATGGCGTTGCGGATATTGATCGAGGCCCCCGGACGCGGCGCCTCATCAAGCCAGTCCGCACCGCTTTTCATCTGACGATGGACGCTGACCTTGAGCGAATCCGCCGTTAATTTTCGCCCGAGGATGACGACATCAACCTTGGTCCGTTCCTGGTCATTGCCCGGATTGACTTTCCAGTCGGTGAGGATCACGCCGCCCTTCTGATCAGCGCTTGAGATCGGCATGAAGGACAGGGTGTCCAGCGTCGCCCGCCACAGATAGGCATTGACGCCAATCTGATAGACCTCTTCGGCCGCTTCGACCTTCGCCGCAGGCTCATCGCCACCGCCAAACAGGCTGCATCCGCCGAGCGTCAGGGCCAGAACAGCCGCCACCCCCATCATAAATGCCTTTGCCGACGCTACTGTTCTGTTCATTATTGTTTTCCTTACGGTCATGCATTATCCATTCTGTTTTCTACGGCTCCCATAATTCCCGAGGGTCATCCCGCGCCTTGCCGGCTCTGTTTTCCTGGCCTTTCAGGGCAATCCCCTGTCCCGCCAATAGTAGAATTATTCCGGCGATTTGCTCAAAATTCCGGCGGCATCATAGCCTGTGATTTATGTCCGATAAAGCTGTTTATCCGTTTGTGATTGGCCAAACAAGAATTTCTTACATAAATTTGTCAATTATCGGGCAGAAAACAGATGGCGATCATCGGCCGGCCGCATTGGCTGTTGCGGGAAAATTTCCGCGCCGCTGGTGGATTCAGATTGATTTTTTCCATGTTATAATATACACTTCACGGGTGCGGGATAATTCCCCGAATGCACGGGATATAGAACCGGATATAAAAAAGGGAGCGGCGTTTTTTGGCAAAGCCTTTAAAGGCTGGTCTCTTCCGATACGAATAATGGTATGTGAGGATACGTCGTGAACAGCTTGAAAAGCCGCATAGCGCTTTTATGCACCATTGGCATATACGCCATGGGTTCGCCCGCCCTCGCCCAAAATGAGACCAAACCCGCCGCCGGGGAAAAAGACAAATCCCTGACCGCGATCATTCTGTCCCTCTTTGATACGGAACATGAAAAAAAGCAGGTCGGCCCGGAAATTTCCCTGCTCGACAATCCGCCCAAGGAAAAAGCCGATAAATACATCACTCTGAGCGAGCCCGCCCATGAAGTGACCTTTGACGCGCCGGACAAAAAACTGTCGATCAGCCAGTCCTTCACCGTGACGCCTTCCCTGGTTTTTAATATGGGCAGCAACAGTCCGGCCTCCGCCGCCCCTTCCGGCCTGCTCAGCCCGTGGGCCAGCACCGGCGGCAACCGGCTGACATTTTCCTATGGCAGCAGCGGCCTCGCGGCTGATCCCAATGCGGTGAACATCTCCATCGGCTCCCAGTACCTGATCGAGCCCTCATCGATTTTGTCGCCCCTTTATGACGACTCGGACCTGGATATGATCACCAACCGCGAGGTCTATAACCTGTCCTTTGATGTCGGCTATGCCGGCTTTACCCTCGGCGCGTCCTACAGCAAGGAAATCATGCTCAACGAACCGGGCATGCGCGGCTATGACATCGGCTTGGGCTATAACGGCAGCAAATGGGGGGCCGACGTCAAATTCGGCGAATACAGCCGGCAGCGGGCGCTGCTGTTTTCCTCGACCGAGGAATTTTACGACACCATCTACGCCCTTGAGATCGGCGCCGCCTATCAGATTCATTCCAATATCCGCTTTACCGGCCGCTTTACCTATTACGCCTATGGCCAGGATAGCGAACTGGAAAAACTGCGCAGCAGCCAGGTCTTTTTCCTCGGCACCAACGTGAATTTTTAAACGCCATTCTTCCCCCCGTTTTACAAATAACCGAAAGGTCGTGACGACTTAAAACATCCACTATTTATACACTATATTAATGTTATATTATTTATTTTATATTTTTTAGATGTATTATATTGATATTTGATCAGGAATTGACTATGTCTGGTGTGAAATGAGCAGAATCAGGCGGCGATGCGGGCAAAATCGCCCCGCATCTACTTATAAAGACGTATCTTCACAGGACATATATTTACAAAGGCCGGAAAAACACCATGTCACATTTGGACGAACTGGAAAGCGAAAGCATCTATATCCTGCGGGAAGCCTTTAACCGGCTGGGCAAAATCGGTTTGCTCTGGTCGCTGGGCAAGGACAGCAACGTCATGCTGTGGCTGGCGCGCAAGGCCTTCTTCGGCAAGGTTCCCTTCCCGGCCATGCATGTGGACACCGGCAAGAAATTCAAGGAAATGTATGATTTCCGCGACCGTTACGCCACGGAATGGGGCCTCAACTTCCTGCGCGGTGAATGCCCGCCGCTCTCCGAGATTGACCCCGACCTGCCGCCGGCGACCCGCGCCGCCGCCCGCAAGACCGAGGGCCTGAAACGCTTTCTCGCCGAACATCAATTCGACGGCGTCATCGCCGGCATCCGCCGGGATGAGGAGGCGTTGCGCGCCAAGGAACGGGTCTTCAGTCCGCGCCAGACCACCGGCGAATGGGATTTCCGCGACCAGCCGCCGGAATTCTGGAACCAGTATAACACCAGCTTCCCGCCCGGCGTCCACGTCCGGATTCATCCCCTGCTGCACTGGACCGAGATTGACATCTGGAAATACACCCTGCGCGAGGGCATTCCGGTGATCCCGCTTTATTTTTCCCGGAACGGCAAGCGCTATCGCTCCCTCGGCGATCAGGACATCACCCATCCGGTGGCGAGCGAGGCCGCAACCATTCCGGAAATCATCCGCGAGCTGGAAACCACCACGGTGGCGGAGCGGGCCGGACGGGCGATGGACCATGAGGCGGAAGACAGTTTTGAACGGCTGCGCGCCAACGGCTATATGTAAAGGGCGGACGACAATATCATGACCGAATATACTGAACCTCTGCAGCGTGAATCGCTGAAAATCGCCATCGTCGGCCATGTCGATCACGGCAAGTCGACCCTGGTAGGCCGCCTGTTCCACGACACCGGCTCCCTGCCCGACGGCAAATATGACGCCATCCGCGCCATGTGCGAGCAGCGCGGCATGGCCTTTGAATACGCCTTCCTGATGGACGCCATGCAGGCGGAGCGCGACCAGGGCATCACCATCGACACGGCGCAGATCTGGTTCAAGACCAAAAAGCGCGACTATGTGATCATTGACGCGCCGGGCCATACCGAGTTTCTGAAGAATATGATCACCGGCGCCGCCTCCAGCGAGGCCGCGGTGCTGGTTATCGACGCCCATGAAGGGGTCCAGGAACAGTCGCGCAAACATGGCTATCTGCTGCATCTCCTCGGCGTCCAGCAGATCGCCGTCGCCGTCAACAAGATGGACATGATCGGCTATGACCAGGGTAAATTCGACGCCATCGAGGCCGAATATCGCGCCTACCTGGCCTCCATCGGCGTGACGCCGACCTATCTTATTCCGGTCTCGGCCCGCGAAGGCGACAATATCGCCGGCCGGTCCGACAACATGGCCTGGTATGAAGGTCCGACCCTGGTCGAGGCGCTCGACAGCTTCAAGGATACCTCATTGCCGGTTGATGCGCCGCTGCGCCTGCCGATTCAGGATGTCTATAAATTTGACGAACGGCGCATTCTCGCCGGGCGGATTGAAAGCGGCCGCCTGAAGGTCGGCGATGAGCTGATTTTCTCCCCCTCCAACAAGAAGGCGCGGGTCAAGTCCATCGAGGCCTGGTCGGTTCGGCAGGCGCCAGAGGAAGCAAGCGCCGGCAGCTCGATCGGCATTACCCTCGACCATCAGCTGTTTATCGAACGCGGCGAACTGGCGAGCCATCTGGAAAATCCGCCCCTCGAAACCGATGTTTTCACGGCGCGGCTGTTCTGGCTCGCCCATAAGCCGCTTGAAGTCGGCAACCGCTACACCATCAAGCTGCATACCGGTGAAACCCAGGTCGAGGTTCAGGAAATCCGCACGGTGATCAACACCGACACCCTGTCCGAGGGGAAGTCCGACCGGCTGGAGCGCAACAGCATCGGCGAGATCGTCCTGCGGGCGAAAAAGATGCTCGCCCTCGACAGCCATGACCGGATCGCCGCCACCGGCCGTTTTGTCCTGATCGACAATTACCATATCGCCGGCGGCGGCATCATCAATATGGACGGTTACGCCGACCAGCGCGACCTGATCACCCGGAAATCGGAAAATATCACCCGGGTGCTGCATGACGTCACCGAAGAGGCCCGGGCGGTGCGCAACGGCCATATCGGCGGCGTGTTGTGGTTCACCGGCCTCAGCGGCTCCGGCAAATCGACCCTGTCGGTGCTGGTCGAAAAGCGCCTGTTCCAGAAAGGCTATCAGTCCTACGTGCTCGACGGCGACAATATCCGTCACGGCCTCAACGCCAATCTCGGCTTCAGTCCCGAGGACCGGGCGGAAAATATCCGCCGGATCGGCGAGGTCGCCGGCCTGTTCAGCCGCGCCGGCATGGTCGCCATCACCTCTTTCATATCGCCGTATCGCTCCGACCGCGACCGGGCGCGCAAGACGGTGGGTAAAAATTTCCATGAAATCTACATCAAGGCCGATGTGGCGGCCTGTGAAAGGCGCGACCCCAAGGGGCTCTATAAAAAGGCCCGCCGCGGCGAGATCGCCGAATTCACCGGCGTCTCCGCCCCCTATGAGGCGCCGACCAGCCCCGATCTGGTCGTCGATACCGTCGCCCGGGATATTGACGCCTGCGTCGAGCAGATCGTCGACTATATCGAAGAACATCTGTCGACCAGCCGCATCCGGGAACTTGATTATTCGATTTAACCTCGCGGGATGTCCGCGATGAGGCGCTTTTCTATTCGGCGAAGCCCCGGATCGCGGCAAGGCCCGCGACGCCGACGCCCCGCAGCCCTTGCGCCGTCTCCCGGGTGACGCCGCCGAGGGCGTAAAGCGGCATATCAGTTGCCGCAACCAGCGCCCGAAGGCCGGAAACCCCGAGGGTTTTTCGCCCCCCGCTATGGGTTTCGGGGTGGCTGTCGGTCGGAAAGACCGGCGCGGCCAATCCCGCATCAAGGGATAATTGCGCCGCCCGGCAGACCGCCGCCCGGTCATGACAGGCCGCGGTGATCATCCAGCCGGGATGGGTCTTGCGGATGTCGGGCGCCCGGTCCATCAGGCCCTCGGGCAGATGAACCCCGTCGGCGGATAATTCTGCCGCCAGGTCCGCCGCCGCCACCAGGAAAATCAAGCCCCTTTCGCGGCACTGCGCCCCTAAAATGCGCCCGAGTTCGGCCCGCGCCGGATGATCATAATCCCGGAAAATCACGCCAAAGCCCTCCGGCAGACGGCGGAGGACCCCGACCGGGTCCGGCATGGCCGCCTGATCGGTGATAAAAAAAGCCGGCGGCAGGCCCGGCCGTTTGCCAGATCCATAATCGTCATTGAGACGCCGGGCGAGGTCTGTTAATGTCGCATCATCATTTGTCATAAGCCACAGATTACCCGAGGACGCCGCCCTTGACCAGCACACTTGAGACCGTAAAGCGCAATATCCAGACCGCCGCCGAGGCCGCCGGACGGCCGGCCCGGGACATTACCCTGGTCGCCGTATCCAAAACCAAGCCGATTGACGTCATTACGCCAGTGCTTGAGGCCGGGCACCGCATATTCGGCGAGAACAAGGTCCAGGAGGCGGCCCGGAAATGGCCGGCCCTGCGCGAAACATATCCCGATATCGAACTGCATCTGATCGGGCCGCTGCAGTCCAACAAGGCGCGCCAGGCGATGCGGATTTTCGATATTATTGAAACCGTTGACCGGCCGAGGCTCGCCCGCGCCATCGCCCGGATCAGCGCTGAAGAAGGCTGCCGTCCCCGCTGCTATATCCAGATCAATATCGGCCGCGAGCCGCAGAAGGCCGGCGTCCATCCCGAGGCGGCCGATGCGTTCATCGCGCTGTGCCGCGATGAATTGAAGCTTGACCTGCAGGGGCTGATGTGCATCCCGCCGGCGGGCGAGGACCCGACGCCCCATTTCGCCGAACTCAAGGCGATCGCCCGGCGCAATCGGATCAGTCATCTGTCGATGGGGATGAGCGGCGATTACGAGCAGGCAATCCGCTCAGGCGCAACCTCTGTCCGGGTCGGCACCGCCATTTTCGGCCCCCGGCCGCCCGTGGCCTGAGCCCGGCCGCGCGCTATCGAGCCGTATCCGACCCGGAAAAATACGCCGGAAAAATATTTTAAAGAAAAAACCGGCATTCCTGCTGAGAGGAACACCGGCAGTTGGAAGATATCAGACAGTTTGATTATCCATCAAAATGAATGATTCAGTGGATCATCACTTTTAAAGTCGTCTCGGACGATAATATTGGCAGAATTTCCAGCAGATGTTGTTTTTTCACCGCAATACAGCCTTCCGTCCCGTCAAAAGTCGGCTCGTCGCCTTCCCGCTGCACCTCACGGGCGACATGGAGAAATATGGCGCTGCCCTGGCCCTTTTCCACCGGATTGTCATTGTGGCCGAGGACAACGATCACATCATAGACATCATCCTCGCGCCACAGCTTCTCGGCGCTGGCGTGATAGGGCAGCATCACCGGCTGGTTATAGGCCTGATCGCGGGGATCGTCGCACCAGCCGTCATCTTCGAGCAGCGCCATCAAGGGCACCCGGCTGTAAATCGGCTTAGACAACTTGTCATAGCGATAAAAGACCGCTCTTAAGGGAAAATTTCCCGCCGGCGTTTTCATGTCGCCTTCGACTTTCAGCCGGGCGATGCCCTTTTTGCCCAGGGCGCAGGGAAATTCCCGGTCCCCCACCCTGAGGATCCCCCTGGCCGGATTGTCATTGGCCGGGATGACGATGATTTGATGACTGTCTTGTTGCATTTTTCTGTCCTCACATCCTATATCCATTGTTGGCGCATGGTCACAGGCGATTGATTTCTTCGGCCAGGGCGTGTCCCTTGTCGGTGGCGATCCGCTCCAGCACCCGGACCCGCTCCTCGAGGGCGTCGATCTTCGCCAGATAGGGGTCCATTTTCGCCTTGCTGTAATAATTTTCGCCCATTCCCATGTCCATCATCATGTCATCCATCATGTCGCCGCCGCCTGATCCCTTGCGGCGGTCGAGGTAACTTTTGATCACCCCGCCGATCACACAGATCGCCACGATCCAGATCACCATTTCAAATACATGCATTTTATGATCCTCTTAACCCTATATTTTTTTAATTCCTGGCCTGTCAGTTGCCATAAAGGCCATAAGGCTTGTCGTCCAGCAGCAGGCTGACCAGCAGATAGCCGACGATGACGATCGGGCCGCTGATCAGCAGCGCAATAATGCCGAGGATCCGCAGGATCAGCGGATTGATCCCCAGGTAGTCGCCGAGGCCGGAGAAGATGCCGCAGATTTTACCGCGCCGGCTGTTCTTGTAAAGCTTGCGGGATCGGCCGCTATGATCATTGCTGTGATGGGGCATCATTTTTTCTCCAGATCTTCGAATTCTTTGTTCAGTTTATACTCCCGCGAGGTCACATGGGCTTCCGCCGCCCTGAGGCGGCGTTCGATTTCGCGGAATTTGTGCCGCACGTCGCGGATCGTGTTTTTCGGCTGGGTCCGCACCCCTTTCCAGAAGTCATCCTCTTCCTTGCTTTCAAACAGGTCGGCCGGCTTGGGATCCATCAGGAAGCACATGACGAAATAACCGACCAGCATCACGGGGCCCGAAACGAACAGCCCCATCAGCCCGACCACCCGCAAAAAGATCGGATCAATGCCGAAATAGTCCGACAGGCCGGCGAAGACGCCGCAGATTTTGCCGTTGCGCGGGTCCCGGTACATTTTATTGTAGCGCGGGGGTTCATTGTGAGGATGGGCATTCATTATTTTGTCCTCCAGTCCGGGGACTCAGTGTCCAGGATACGTTCAATATTCTGAATCCGGCTTTCAATTCTTTCCGCACTGTCCCATAATTCGGTGAGAATTTTCTCATCTTCCGACGTCAGGGTCTTCGATTGTTTCCACTTGGTGGTATAATGGAAGATAATCAGTAGCGGGGCGACGATTATCATAAACAGGATGCCGAGCACTTCCATCTCTTGAACCTTTCCTTTTGCTAAATCCCCTTCACGGGATCAAGGCGTTATTATTGCTGTTCAGGTTTCGCCTTACTTTTTGGCGGACGACGGGCTTTTTTCCGCTTTGGCGCCCTTGGCGATTTTCGCTTTCAGGGCCGCCAGGTCATCGGCCACCTGCTGCTGGGTTTCAAGATCGGAAAATTCCTCCGTCAGGCTTTTTTCCCGGCCCATGTCAGCGGCTTCTACGCGACCTTCCATATCATCAGCACGTTTTTCCATCTGTGTAAAGCGGACCATGACGTCGCCAATCCGGTTGTCATAGAGTTTCTGCCGGACTTTCAACTGGCTGGTCGCGCTTTGCTGGCGCTCGACAAGCGACCGCTGCTTCTGTTTCGCTTCCTTGATTTTGGCCTCAAGGCTGATAATGTCGCTTTCATATTTCTTCAGGGCGTCTTCCAGCGGTTGACGGTCGCCTTCCAGGCTATCGGCCATCTCGGCCAGTTTGGCCCGCTCGATCAGGGCGGCGTTGGCCAGATCTTCCCGGTCCTTGTTCAGGGCCAGTTCCGCCTTGGCGTACCAGTCGTCCTGGGCCTCCTGCAGGCGCACCAGATTCCGCTCCAGCTCCTTGCGGTCGGCAATCACCCGGGCGGCGGAGGAACGGACCTCGACAAGCGTGTCTTCCATCTCCTGAACCATCATCCGGATCATTTTAGCCGGATCTTCCGCTTTGTCCAAAATGTGGTTGATATTCGAATTTACGATGTCACTGAGGCGTGTAAAAATGCCCATTATCTTTCTCCGTTAAGTTTGTCTGCACCCCTCTCTTGGTACTCCCGCTTAAACTTTGCAGGAAGCGTGCCAGTTTTGGAAATTTCCGTCAACCCCTTGTTTTTGCACGAGATATAACTTGGGCACTTTTTTCTTGCCAAAAAAAATATAGTAAAATACACTACCAATTAGCGAAAAATTACAAAAGTTGACAAAATGCGCTTAAAGGCTCCCCAGGACCAGACCATCATCGGCGAAAGCCCGGCCTTTCTCGAAGTTATCGACCAGTGTTCCCGGGCCGCCCGCCATGACCGGCCGGTGCTGGTGATTGGCGAGCGCGGCACCGGCAAGGAGCTGATCGCCGCCCGGCTGCATTATCTGTCGCCGCGCTGGGAACAGAATTTCATCCAGGTCAATTGCGCCGCCCTGCCCGACAGCCTGCTCGAATCGGAACTGTTCGGCCACGAGGCCGGGGCCTTCACCGGCGCCAGCAGCAAACGCATCGGCCGGTTCGAGGACGCCGACGGCGGCACCCTGTTTCTCGACGAGATCGCCACCACCTCCATGTCGGCCCAGGAGAAACTGCTGCGGGTCACCGAATATGGCGCCTATCAGCGGATCGGCAGCAACAAGACCCTGCAGGCCGATGTCCGGATCATCGGCGCGACCAACATCGACCTGCCGAGCGCCGCCGACCGGGGCGAATTTCGCCATGACTTGCTCGACCGGCTGGCGCTCGATGTGATCACCCTGCCGCCGCTGCGCCACCGGCGCGACGATATTCTGCTGCTCGCCTTCCAGTTTGGCCAACGGGTCGCCCAGGAACGGGAATGGTCGAGCTTTCCCGGCTTCTCCGACGACATGACAGAGGCCCTGATGCAGTATCACTGGCCGGGCAATATCCGGGAGCTGAAAAATGTCATCGAGCGCGCGGTCTATCACGCGGAGGATGAGTCTGAGCCGATAGACGTCCTCGAAATCGATCCCTTCCAGTCGCCCTTCCGTCCCGGCGGGGCGAAACCGGACGAGGCCCGGATAACGCCGGCGGAAACATCCCCCCCGCCACCGGCCGCGCCGGAGGAGGAGCCGCTGTTTAACGGCAAGCCGCTTGATTATACGGAAACGGTCGCCACGCTGGAACGGAAACTGCTGGAAGAGGCGCTCGACGCCGCCAGGCATAACCAGCGGGAAGCGGCGAAGTTTCTCAACCTCACCTATCACCAGCTGCGCCATCAACTGAAAAAGCATGAATTGCTGTAATACCAACGGCCCTTTCGCAACGGCTTATTGCCGGCAGGCCAGCAGCCGGTAGCTCAGCACCGAAATGATGCTCGCCAGCAGCATCAGGCTGGTCATCGGCAGGATATTATCGCTGTGCAGCAGGCCGAGCAGGGCGCTCAACATCCCGCCGGCGATAAATTGCGAGGTGCCCATGATCGCCGTCGCCGAACCGCTGTTGTCCTGAAAATCCTCCAGAAAACAGGCGAAGCTGTTGGGCATCATGATGCCGCCCGCCCCGACCGACAGCATGATCAGCGGCACCACCATATAGATATTCTGCGGGTCCGTGAACATCGGCCCGAAGGACTGGCCGCCCCACAACAGGCTATTGGCGAAAAGCTGGATCGTGACGCCGGCGCCGATCATCTGATGCGGCGTGAAGATATTGAGCAGGAGCGGATTGAGCCGGTTGAACATCATCATCGTCACCACATTGGCGCCAAACAATATGGGAAACTGGCTGGTCGAAACCCCGAGATAAGTAATATAGGCGAAGGCCGAGCCGGTAAGAAACAGGAACATCACCGCCGTACTGAAGGTCTGGGTCAGCATATAGCCGACCGCCTTCCTGTGGGTCAGCACCCGGCCATAGCTGCGCCAGACCTGATCCATGTTCAGGCGGGCGCTCAGCGGTTTTGTCCGTTCCGGCAGGGTGAAGAAAATAATGCCGCAACAGATCAGGGCGTAGCCGCCGAGGAAGACGAAAATCATCCGCCAGTCGGCGAATTTCAACAGCAGCGCGCCCACCGCCGGCGCGACCAGCGGCGCCAGCATCATGACAATGCCGATCAGGGCGAACATGCGCGCCGCTTCCTTGCCGGTAAAACGATCCCGGACCACCGACGGCGCGATCACGGTGACGAAGCCGCCGCCGAAGGCCTGGACAAAACGCCCGGCGATGGCCAGTTCAATGGTCGGCGCGACAATGATCAGGATCGTCGCCAGGAAGAAAATCACCACCCCCGGCCCGCCGACCCGCCGCCGGCCGTAATGGTCCGACAACGGCCCGCCGACCAGTTGGCCCAGAGCATACCCCATGAAAAAGAACCCCACCGTCAATTCGACCCGGCCGACGCTGGTGGCGAAATAATCCGCCATCGCCGGCAGGGCCGGCAGATAGGTGTCGATGGAAAAAGGCGTCAGCGCGACCAGCGCCGCCAGCAGGATCGCCATAATCCTCGGGGATAATTCAGGTTTCATCAGGTCGTAAACTCATAAATATGATCCATTCTGCGCGAACGCTTTTGATCCTTGAACAGGCGGCAAGCTGCAGGAATAGTGATCTATTTTCAAGCTTGTCAACGCATTCACGGATCAAAAGAGCCGCGCCCGAAGGGTATGGAAATAACCACAAACCGGTGCGAAGAACAGAACTCGCCAATAGCCCCGCTATTATCTGCGCCTGTTTCCTGCCGGTTTGTGGTTATTTTCATACAGAATTGCACCATATTTATGAGTTTACGGCCTAAAGGCTTCTTCAGTCAGAATTTACGATTCGGCGTGATTATTACTGATAAGCTCTACCCGAAAAACCGCCCAGAAGCAAACCGGGATATTAAATAAGTCAATTATTATGAGATATTTTATACTGGACTATTTCGTGAAACCGACAACCTTTTCCCCCTTGAACGCCCGGGCCATTCGAAAGAAACTGGTCAGGACAATAAATGACCCGACCGTTTTCTTTTTGTCTGAAGGTAATGGTCATTATGGGCGTTGGACGGAAAGGCGTGCTTGACCCGCTCGATGACGCTGACGTCGCAGGCCTCAAGCCCCGCCACCTTCAGCGGGTTGTTGGTCAGCAGCCGCACTTGGGAAAAGCCCAGAATCCGCAGCATTTCCGCCGCCGGCTCGAATATCCGCTCATCGGAATGAAAGCCGAGCCGTTCATTGGCGTCCACCGTGTCAAAGCCCTGATCCTGAAGGTGATAGGCCCGGAGCTTGTTGATCAGGCCGATGCCGCGGCCTTCCTGGGCGAGATAAAGCAGAACGCCGCCGCCCTGGCCCTGCATATGGCGGATCGCGCCGTTGAGCTGTTCGCCGCAGTCGCATTTGAGACTGCCCAGCAGGTCGCCGGTGAAACATTCGGAATGGATCCGCGTCAGCACCGGATCATGGCGGTTCGGGTCGCCGATAATCAGGGCGAAATGCTCGGTGCCGCCGTCATCGGGCCGAAAGGCGACCATGGTGGTCTTTTCCGCCCCGGCCAGCGGCACCCGGGCCGAGGTCACCTGCCGGAGGCCGGCGGCGTCCTGATGATCGAACCCGAGAATGTCTTCGGCCCGCACATAAAGCAGACCATGGGCATCGGCCCAGGCGGGTCCGTCTTCGGTCGGCAGCGGGGTCGAAAATAGCGCCGCCGGCAGCAGCCGGGCGATCTTGCACAGTTTCAGGCCCGCTCGATGGATCACGCCCGGCGCCTGATCCGCCACATGAAACGGCCCGAGCAGCGGTCGCATCAGGTCGTCGGCCGGATCGGCCATTGACTGAATCACCGCGCTTGTCGTGTCCCCCGCCACATGGTCCGGCAGCCTGATCAGGGCGACATCGCCGCTGCGCGGCAGGACATGCAGCACATTGGCCCGGTTATAGGTCAGGCCGACGACCGGCGCGCCGCCGGCCAGGTCCCGCAGCCGGTCAATCCACAGATCGGTCAGCAATTCCGCCGACTGGACCAGAATAGCGTCCGCGCCGTCGCCGACGACAACGGCGAGTGCGCGCCGGAGATCGGCCGCCGCCCGCTCGACGGTCACAATTTTGTGATCCAGCAGTTTTTTATCGTCTTTGCCTATTGTTGTGCCCGGCTCGCTGACCATATTCAATTCCATACGCAAATTTAGTGAACAACGCCTCACTGAAATGTTATATTGGCATATATAGGGCAGTGCAGCAAAAAAAAACAGGATTATGTCATGGATCAGAATTACAACCTTTTACTGGTGGATGATGACGAAGCGCTTCGGGCGACATTGGCCGAACAGCTTTCCTTCCATGAGGAATTCATCATCGCGGAGGCAGGCAGCGGCCTCGATGGGTTAAAGGCGGCGAAGGAAGGCAAATATGACCTGATCCTGCTTGATGTCGGCCTGCCGGACCTCGACGGCCGGGAAGTCTGCCGCATGATGCGCAAGGCCAACATCAAAATTCCGATCATCATGCTGACCGCCAACGACAGCGACAGCGACACCATCCTCGGGCTTGACGCCGGGGCCAATGACTATGTCACCAAGCCGTTCAAATTCGGCATCCTGCTGGCCCGCATCCGCGCCCAGCTGCGCCAGCACGCCATCAGCGAGGACGCCTCCTTCGTCATCGGACCCTATTATTTCAAGCCGGGCGAAAAAACCCTGACCAACCGGGACAGCAAGGAAGTGATTCGGCTGACGGAAAAGGAAACGGCCATTTTGAAATATCTCAAACGTTCGGACGGCGCCCCGGTCAGCCGGGATGTGCTGCTTGACGAGGTCTGGGGCTATAACGCCGGGGTCACCACCCACACGCTGGAGACCCATATTTATCGCCTGCGCCAGAAAATCGAACCGACCCCGTCCAACGCCACAATCCTGATCACCGAGGGCGGCGGCTACCGGCTGGGCGAATGAACGGCTCCGCGCCGGATTTCAGCCCGGTGAATAGTGCTGGACTCATGGCGAAGACTGGGTTATCAAGCGGCCATGAGCTTTGAAATCTGTTTTACACGCCGCTATTGCATGAGCCACCGACTGTTCAATATCCGCAACAGCCGCTGTTACGTGCCCCACGGCCATAATGAATATGTCAAGGTCTATCTGGTGTCCGACGGCAATGACAGCCTCGACGGCGCAGTCAATATGATGGCCCCTTTCGCGGTGTTGAAAAAACGCTGGCACCAATGGATCGACGATCATGTCGATCACTGCCTGCAACTGTCCTGCCAGGACCAGATGCTGGATTATTTCAGGGAAAGCGAACCGGAAAACCTGCCGCATATCATGGTGACGCCGGGCGACCCGACCACCGAGGTGCTGGCGGCCTGTTTCATGGCCAAGATCAACGCCCTGCTCCACGATCAGGGGATCGGCGTCCATTGCCGCAAAATCGAAATCATCGAAACCCCGACCAATACGGTCTCCTTCGCCGGCGACCCCGAACAGGCGATCTCCACCGCCCATTACGACGGCCCGGAAATTCCCTGGTGGCGGCGGCCGGACATGTCGATCAACGACCTGCTGTAGAAACCTGTGTCCGTCAGAATGCGTCCGCCATGGACAAGGGCGATGATGGCCGCTATTCTGCGGTAAAAGACAACCCACGGAACAAACAGGACATCACCTCATCATGGCGGAAGGCATTCTGATCACCGCAGCCGGCAAACGTATCGGCAGAGGACTGGCGGAATATCTCGCCGGACAGGGCTATTATATCTATCTGCATTATCACACGGGGCGGGCTGACGCCGAACATACCCTGACGCATATTCAGCAGCAGGGCGGCGACGGGCGACTGGTCGCCTGTGACCTCGGCGACTATGAGCAGACGGAAAAGCTGGTCGACCGCTGCCGGGCGGCCGGCCATCCCCTGCGCCATGTGATCAACAACGCCTCCCAATTCATCGATGACAGCATTTTTGACTTTACCGCCGACAGCCTGTCATCCCACCAGAATGTCAACCTCCGGGCGCCGATGCAACTGGCCCGCGCCCTGCACGGGATGATCCCGGACGGCGAAAAGGGCAGCGTGGTCAATATCCTCGACAGCAAGGTCTTCGCCCTCAACCCGGACTTCCATTCCTACAGTTTAAGCAAATACGCCCTGCTGGGGGCGACGGAAATGATGGCCCAGGGCTTGAGCCCCAAACTGCGCGTCAACGGCGTCGCGCCGGGCCTGACCCTGATCAGCAGCAGCCAGAGCGCGCAAAATTTCAACCTGGCCAGCCATTTGAATTTCGTCGGCCAGCCGCTGCGGGTCGAGGATGTGGCGAAAGCGGCGGCGCTGCTGATTTCCAGTCCGTCGATCAACGGCGCCACCCTGCCGGTGGACGGCGGCCAGAAGATGATCAACTTCACCGGCGATGTGGTCAATGTGGCGGAAAAAATCCTCAAGCGGGGCGATTAGCGCCTATCTGTCAAATTCAACCAGAACCGGCGCATGATCGGACGGTTTTTCCCAGCCCCGGGCCGGCTCCAGCACCTCCATCCGGCGCATCTTGTCCTTCAGCCGCGGACTGGCCCAGACATGATCGAGCCGCCGGCCCTTGTCCGCCGCCCGCCAGTCCCGCGCCCGGTAAGACCACCAGCTGTATAGCCGTTCCGGTTCCGGCGCGAAATGGCGCATCACGTCAACCCAGTCATGGGCCTGCATCAGGGTCATCATCTTTTCACATTCCAGCGGCGTATGGCTGACCACCTTCAACAGCTTCTTATGAGACCAGACATCGCTTTCCAGCGGCGCGACATTCAAATCCCCGACCAGGATATATCTGCTGTCCCGGGGCAGATCCGCCGACCAGCGGGTCATCTCGTCGAGAAAATCAAGCTTGTGGGCGAATTTGTCATTGATCGCCGCATCCGGCTCATCACCGCCCGCCGGGACATAGAAATTATGCAGCCGGACTCCCCCCGGCAGGCCGACCTCCACATGGCGGGCGTCGCCCTTGTCGCACCAGTCGCGCCGGTCGATATTATCCAGCGGAATCCGCGACAGGGTCGCCACCCCGTTATAGGATTTCTGGCCGGCGACGGCGTGATGGACATAACCCCGTTCGGCGAAGAAATTCAGCGGAAACATATGATCCTGGACCTTGGTTTCCTGAAAGCAGATCACATCGGGATCATATGTCGCGATCATTTGACCGGCCAGGTCGAGCCGCGCCCGCACCGAATTGATATTCCATGTCACCAAACGAATTTTCGTCATTGCCTCACCCTGATTTTATCTGATTGTTTAAAATATGTTCAATGTATTGCCCATGACGCCCAGCGGCCACCAGCCGGTCTCATAAAGCTGATATTTGCGGCTGAAGGGATGATCGTCGTCAACCCCGGCCGCGATCACCAGCGCCGCCTGATAACAGGCCTGGACCCCCTCGCCAATGGCGGCTTTCAGCAGTTCCTCATCCTCGACCCCCCAGCGTTCGGCGGCCGCCAGCACCCCCTCGCTGACATATTCCGACGCAACGCCGGTCACATGGGCCAGCACCATCTCCAGCAGTTTGGGATCAATGGTTTCCGTCACCTCGACGGAGAGCGCCGCCATCAGCTGCTGCTCCACCTCCCACGCCGGGCTGTTCCAGTCATTGGTCTCGAGCGAGGCCGCCGCCTCCCGCCAGTCCTCGACCTGGGCGGGGGTCGCTTCGGGAAAGCCGAGCGCCGCGAGATAGGCCTGCGCTTTGATGACGACATCTTCCTCCAGCGGCTCGCCGACATAACGGAACCAGTCGGTGCGCGGGATCAGCTTGGCGAAACGCGCCGCCAGAACCAGCGTCGGATATTCCGCCAGCGCGTCGATTTCCAATTCATTGTCCTCGGTCATTTCGCCTCCTTCGCGGAACATGTCAGATCCTGTCCGCCCGCCCCATAAGTAAGCCGAAAGCCTGTCCGGCTCAAGAGGCAAGCGATAAAAAAAGCCCGGCCAGTGTTCTGACCGGGCAGTATCGTGCATTTTCGCACGCGCAAGAGGAAGGGGGAGGGAAAACCTCTTGCAGCACAGTCCGCACAAACCCGACCTGAGGAAGGAATGATCGTGTAACGGCTTGCACAGAACCGTACATTAGATATAGGTAATGAAATTTCATTGTCAAGAGGACCCAAATCACCCGTCCCGACGGCTCAAACCCCCGGATAAACGATCAGATAAATCCCCCCGGCTGAAGGCGGGGCGTTTTGTCTTTGATCGCAGAGTAATTAACCCGGGCAGGGTTTACCGGCGGCGGGGGCCCCGCTTGCTCGGCCGCGGATCCTTGAAGGTGAAATTCTTGCCCTCAATCGCCACGTTATACTCCGGATTGACCAGGGCGACCCGGGTGGTATAGCCCTGGGCGTCAACGGATTCCCAGGCCCGAAGCTCGAGGGTGCTTTCCTCGAAGATCAGGATAATATAGCCATATTCCCGCCGTTCCGGGTCGATTACCGGCACTTTGATCAGACCGGCGAAACGGATGATTTCCGGCACTTCAATGGCGGAATCAAAGCGGATTTCCTCATCAACCAGAATGCCGAGCGGCGTTTTGCGGATCGGCCAGCGGCTAACCTGGCTGACCTCATAATCGACAAAGGTCAGCATCGTGCCGTTGCTGACCAGCAGAAAGGGCGCGTTATCGCCAAAATCAAATCTCAGCTTGCCCGGACGCTCCAGATAGAGCGTGCCCTCGGCGACCGATCCGTCGGGCGCCCGCTGGACAAAGGCCGCTTTCAACGAGTGAATGGCGTTGAGGCTCTGTTCAATCCTGTGCAATGTCGCCTTGTCCCGGGCCTTGCGCGCGGCTTCCCGATCGAGAATTTCATCGGGGGAGGCGGGAACATCGGCGGCGCGCGCGGGTGTCGCCTTTTGCTCCGCTTGCGGCGCGGTCGGGGTATGCTGGCTCTTCTGCGCCGCATCGCCCTGGGCGACGGTCGCCGGGATCAGCATCCCGAGCGCCAGCAAAAAACTGATCCATCTTTTTTTCATCTGACTTCTTTGCTCTTCCTGAACTTCCACATCACCCACGCGCCAAGGTTATGGGTCAATTGCGGCGTAATTTTGGCTCCGGCGCGGGCGGCGTTTGCTGACGTCACGGGCTCAATAGTCCCCGCCGTGATCTTCGACCAGCACTTCCCGCTTGCCGACATGATTGGCCGGGCTGACGACGCCTTCCCGTTCCATCTTATCGATAATATTGGCCGCCCGGTTATAGCCGATCGACAATTGGCGCTGAATATAGCTGGTCGAGGCCTTCTTGTCGCGGGCGACGATGGCCACCGCCCGGTCATAGAGGTCATCGCCGCTGGACTGGCCCGCCGCCGAGGACATCTGGGCGTTCTGCAGGAACTGGCTGTCAAAGCCCTCGTCGGGTTCCTCGGTGATGCTTTCCAGATAATCCGGCTTGCCCTGTTTTTTCAGCTCCCGGACCACCCGCTCCACTTCCTTGTCGCTGACAAAGGGGCCATGCACCCGCCGGATGCGGCCGCCGCCGGCCATATAGAGCATGTCCCCCATGCCGAGAAGCTGTTCCGCCCCCTGTTCGCCGAGGATCGTCCGGCTGTCGATTTTCGAGGTCACCTGAAAACTGACCCGGGTCGGGAAATTGGCCTTGATGGTGCCGGTGATCACATCGACCGACGGCCGCTGGGTCGCCATGATCAGGTGAATGCCGGCCGCCCGCGCCATCTGGGCCAGCCGCTGGATCAGCGCCTCGATATCCTTGCCCGCCACCAGCATCAGGTCAGCCATTTCATCAACGATCACCACGATCATCGGCAGCGGCGTCAGGTCAATCTCCTCCTCCTCGTAAATCGGATCGCCGCTTTCATGGTCAAAGCCGGTCTGGACCCGGTGGACGATCTTCTCGCCCTTTTTGCGGGCCTCCGTCAGCCGGTCGTTATAGGCGCCGATGTTGCGCACCTGGAGCTTGGCCAGCGACTGATAGCGCTGCTCCATCTCGCGCACCGCCCATTTGAGCGCCACCACCGCCTTTTGCGGATCGGTCACCACCGGCGTCAGCAGATGGGGAATGTCATCATAGATCGACAATTCCAGCATCTTGGGATCGACCATGATGAACCGGCATTCCGCCGGCGTCATCTTGTAGAGCAGGGACAGGATCATCACATTGATCGCCACCGACTTGCCGGACCCGGTGGTGCCCGCCACCAGCAGATGCGGCATCGAGGCGAGATCGGCGACCACCGGCGCGCCGCCGATATCCTTGCCCATGCACAGCGGCAGTTTCGCCTTGCTGTCCTCATAGGCGGCGGAAGCGAATTGCTCGCGAAGCACGACGATTTCCCGTTTGCGGTTCGGCAATTCGATGCCGATGGCGTTCTTGCCCGGCACCACCGCGACCCGGGCGCTGTCGGCGCACATGGAGCGGGCAATATCGTCGGCCAGGTTGATCACCCGGGTCGATTTCGTCCCCGGCGCCGGCTCCAGTTCATAGAGCGTCACCACCGGCCCCGGCCGCACCTTGACGATTTCCCCCTTGATGCCGAAGTCATCAAGCACCGATTCCAGCATCCGGGCGTTCTGTTCGAGGGCGTCATTGCTCAGGCGGTCTTCCGGCGCCAGCGGTCGGGTATTGCTCAGCAGGTTGAGCGGCGGCAGGATAAATTCATCGCCACTCTCCAGATTGAGCATCGGCTGGCGCTCCTGATCCTCCCGGCGGCTCGATTTGGTCGCTTTCGGCTTGCCGTCGATAATCGGTATGGTTTTTTTCGACGGCGGCGCGTCGGCCTTGCTGATCACCGGCTCCTGACGGGACGCTTTCTTCCTCGGCCGGACGTCAACGGCCCCGACCTCCTGCGGCCGGCGGCGTATTTTTTCGGCCAGGAACCGGCCGCTGACCTTCAGGCCCCGCCAGACCTTGGCGCAACACCAGACAATGGCCCGGCCGATGGCCCGCCATTCCGCCCGGTCAAGGCCGAGGAAGGCCGGCGTCAACACCAGCAGGGCGAGCAGAAGCGCCCCGCCATATAAAAACGGATAAAAGCCCACCCCCGTGCCCGAAACAAGCTGTTCAAGCAGGGAAAACAGCTTGTCGCCGACAATGCCGCCCATCTGCAGGTTATGGATCTGCCAGCTTTCGGTCCAGAAACCCGCCACCGGCAGAAAGGCGGCGAACAGGGACGCCAGCAGAACCGCAACGACCCAGCTTATCAGGTTGCGCCATAATCCGGGCAGGCCCTTGAGGGTCATGATTCGCCAGCCCCAGGTCATCAACGGCAAAACCAATACCGCCGCGCCAAGGCCCAGCGACTGGATCAGAAAGTCGGAAATCTTCGCTCCCACGGGGCCCAGCCAGTTGCGGACCTCTTCCTGGCCGACCACCCGCCAGCTTGGGTCATTGCTGTAATAGCCCGCCATGGCGACGAAAGCCAGCAGAGACAAAACCACCAGCAAGACCCCCCACAGGCGCGTCGAGACGCTGACCATGAACAGCGACACGGCCTCCGGTAAAATCGGGCGTTTTTTCGATTTTGTGATCTGTTTACGTCTGCTCGCCAATCCGGGGTCCCTGTTTTCAGTCCTAAATTATGCTGCCTCACCCTGCAGTATTGCGGATATTTATCTGAGCCCGGCTTAACCCTGTGATTCGGAAAATTCCCTTGCCCGCCAAGCTTATATCATTCTTTTTACAATGTAATTGCAATCTTCTCAAGCGCCGGTTCCAGAAGTTCCGCATCATGCACAAGAACAAGGCGAATATATGGCGCGCCGGGGTTATGGCCGTCCGCTTGCGGCCGCGCCAGATAGGCCCCGGGCAGGCCCCTGATCCCGGCCTCCCGCCACAGCTTGCGGCAGGCTTCTTCGCCGTCGCCGACATCGAGCCACAGGCAGAAACCGCCCGCCGGTCGGCGGAAAGAAAACCGGCCGGCGAGATATTTCTCCGCCAGGTCAAATTTCTGCCGATAGAGCGCCCGGTTGCCGACCACATGCCCCTCGTCATTCCAGGCCGCCGCCGACGCCGCCTGCACCGGCAGCGGCAACGGCGCGCCGCCGTAACTGCGCATGGCCCGGGTGGCGGCGACCACCGCCGGATCGCCGGCCATAAAGCCGGAGCGCAACCCCGCCAGACTGGAGCGTTTTGACAGGGAATTAAACACCACCACATTGCGGAAGGGAGTGTTGCGCCCCTCATTTTCTCCGGCCTCGTCCTCCGCCGCCAGTTGATGACAGACATCGAGCAGCCCGACCGGCGGCCGGTCGTCATAGATTTCCGAATAGCATTCATCGCCGACGAGGATAAAATCATATTTTCGCGCCAGCCGGATCATCCGTTTCAGATACTCCCGCCCGGCCAGCGCCCCTTCGGGGTTGGACGGATTACAGATAAAAGCCAGCGCCGCGCGCCGCAGAACATCTTCGGGCAGGGCGCCGTAATCCGGCATCTGGTTGAGCGCCGGCGACCCCGCGACATAGCGGGTTTCGGCCCCGGCGGCGCTCGCCGCCCCGGCATAGGGCTGATAAAAGGGATTGGGGCTGAGTACCAGCGGGGTCTCGTCCGCTTTCCGGCGGTTGATCACCACGAGCCCGAGGGAAAAGAGTCCTTCCCGGCTGCCGCAGAGCGGCACCAGATGATCACCACTCACCATCCCCTGCGGCAGATTGTTGCGTCGCGTCAGCCAGCCGGCGACCGCCGTCTGCCATTCATTCGTGCCCTGAACCGGCGGATAGCGGTTATAGCTGTGCCGTTCCCGGTGCAGGATACCGGTGACAAAGCCGGGCGCCGCATGTTGCGGTTCGCCCACCGACATATTGAGCGCCGCGCTTTCGTCCTTCGGCGTGATTCCCTGCAACAATGCCCGCATGCGCGGAAAGGGATAGGGCGGCAAATTCTTAAATCGGGTGAATTCCACGGTTGTTTCCGTTCCTTGACCAATCGTAAATCATGATAAAGTCACTTTATACCGCCAGTGAACATAACGGAACGCAAAAATCAAAAAAAGCCGCCGCGCGACAGCCGCTGTTGACCCCGCCCGGTTTTGGTCGCCGCTTTTTATTCCCTTTTATTCCCTTGGCCATGATTTCCGACATTTTATTTGCCGTGATCCCCGGAAGGGCGTAAAAGGGAAGAAGATAAAAACAGGTCCCCGAAACCCAGCAGAAAATCACATCATGCCCGGCGCGAAAAACCCATCCCCCGATCCAGACCGTAAAACACCGGAACCCGAAACATATGACGTGGTGATTTCCGGCAGCGGGGTTGTCGGCATGACCCTCGCCGCGGGACTGGCCAGGTTCGGCCTCACCGTGGCGCTGATCGAAAGCAACAATCTCGCCGAGAGCCTGACCGATGAATTTGACGGCCGCGCCTACGCCATCGCCTATGCGCCGTATCTGATGCTGAACGCCCTGGATCTGTGGCGCCATGTCGGCCGACAGGCCCAGCCAATCAACGAAATCCACGTGACCGACGGCCGGGCGCCGATGTTCCTGCATTTTGACGAAAAGGATCTTGGCGACGGTCCGCTGGGCTATATGGTCGAGGTGCGCCACCTGCGGGCCGGGCTTTATGAGGCGATTTCACAGGACCGGAATATCACCCTGATCACTCCCGACCGGATCAGCGGGACCGTCAACCGCCCCGGCCATTGCGAGCTGACCCTTGACAGCGGCCGGGCGCTGCGCGCGTCGCTGCTGATCTCGGCCGAAGGACGACAGTCGCCGCTCAGGGACAGGATGGGCATCAGGGCGCGCAACTGGGACTACCGGCAGACCGCCATCGTCACCACAGTGCGTCACGCGGCGGATCATGGGGGCACCGCCTATGAACGCTTCTATCCCGGCGGCCCCTTCGCCATCCTGCCGCTGCCGGACAGGCGGTCGTCCATTGTCTGGTGCGAGCCGCCGGACCTGGCGCGGGCGATCATGAAGCTGTCCGATATCGCCTTTGATGCGGAGCTGGCCAAAAAATTCGGCCGTTTCCTCGGCGAGGTCAGGCATATGGGGCGGCGCTGGTCCTATCCGCTCAGCGCCCAGCTTGCCGATCATTATACGGCCCCCCGCTTCTGCCTGATTGGCGACGCCGCCCACGGCATCCATCCGATCGCCGGACAGGGCTTCAACCTCGGGCTGCGGGATATTGCCGCCCTGATCGAGGTGCTGGTCGACGCCAAGCGGCTCGGCGGAGATCTCGGGTCCGAATTCACCCTTGAGCGTTATGTCCGCTGGCGGCGGCCGGACAATAATATCCTCGCCCTCGGCATGGACGGCCTGACCCGGCTGTTCTCCAACGATATTGCGCCACTGCGCCTTGCCCGCCAGATCGGCCTCGATATGGTCGATGAACTGCCGCCGCTGAAGAAATTCTTCATGCGCCACGCCCGGGGCACGGTCGGCAAACTGCCGAAACTGTTGAAGGGCGAAACTTTGTAGGCGTCAATCCCTCTCGATCTCGCGGGCTTCCTCGACCAGCATGATCGGGATGCCGTCGCGCACCGGAAAGGCGAGGCCCGCCTTGTCGCTGATCAGTTCGCCGGCCGCCGCGTCATAGCGCAGCCGGGTCTTGGTCAGCGGGCAGGCCAGTATCTCCAGCAGCCTGGGGTCAACCTTGGCCATATTTATCTTCGGGGTCTTTTCGTCGCCGGTCATCAATTCTATCCTTGAATTCTATCCTTGGGTCACTGAGGCAAACGTCATGTAAAAGCCATCACTGGACAATTTTATCTGTAGGCGGTTGGCGACCGCTCGACAAGGAAAATTCCATCATTTTTATCATAAGCTCCGCCCGGTCGCCGAGAGTCGGCGCCTCAAGCAGGGCCTGTTTCTCCGCCGCGTCAAAGGGGCATATCATGGCGAGGGCGTTGATAAGTTCCTCATCGCAGGCTTTTTCCAGCAATTCCCATTTGGGCGCAATATCATACAGCTTGAGGTATTTTTCTACTGTCAGGACAAGTTTTTGCCGCAAAACATCCTCCGCCCGGGCCGGCGCGGCGCAGTCCTGGCGATAGCTGTCATAGGACACCCGCATTTCGCGGAAGGTCTGGGTCTGCGGGATTTCCTCGATGATGTCAAACCGGTTAAGCCCGATCAGCAGAATGGCGACCCGGCCGTCTTCCCCTTCGATAAAGTCGGAAATCATGCCGACACAGCCCGTCCCGTAAAGCGGCCGGCGGCGCGGCGCGGTGCCGAACATGTCCTCGCCTTCCTGTTCCGTCATCGGCGGGACCGCCGGCTGGATCATGCCGATCAGGCCGTTCTTCTCCCGGGCATGATAGACCATGTCGAGATAGCGCGGCTCAAAAATATTGAGCGGCAGATGACCCTTGGGCAACAGCAACACCCCGGTCAGCGGAAAGACCGGCAGAATTTCGGGCAGTTGCTGTAATCCAAACAAGGTTACCCTCCTTGAGTCCCGGTTGTTCAGGCAAACAGGAGACTCGAAAGCTTCTTGCGCATCCTGACGGTAAAAGGCGCCATCGGCCCGGCGATTTCAAAAAACTTTACCAGTTGCTTGCGGGCGCCGTCCTCATTCCAACCGCGGTCGCGGGCGACGATTTCCAGCAGATGATCCGCCGCCGCCTCCTGCTGTCCCTGCGCCCAGAGAACAAGCGCCAGGTCAAAGCGGGCCTGATGATCGTCGGCGTCCGCCGCCAGCGCCTGTTCCAGCGCCGCCGCGTCGCCAAGGTCGGCCAGTTGCCCGGCCATCTCAAGGGCCGCCCGGGCCGCGGCCAGCGCCGCATGATTTTCATGCTGCTTCGGGATATTTTCCAGAATCTGCCTGGCGTTGTCCAGGTCGTCGAGCTTGATCAGGCATTGGGCGAGCCCGGCGATGGCCTCGGCGTTTTCCGCTTCGGTCTGCATCACTTGCGAATAAAGGCCGCCCGCCGCCTGATAATCGCCGGCGGCAAACAGCGCCGCCGCCTCCGCCAGCGCCTGCTCGACCGGCGACGGCTGCATTTCGGGGGCGTAACGGCTGATGAATTCCTTGATTTCCGCTTCCGACTTGACGCCGGCGAAGGCGTCGACCGGCCGCTGATTGGCGAAAACCACCACCGTCGGCACCGACTGGATTTTCATCTGGGCCGCCAGTTGCTGATTCTGTTCGAAATTGATTCGCGCCAGATGAACCGCGCCGCCGGCCTGGCGGACGACCTTCTCCAGCCGGGGGCCGAGCTGGCGGCAATTCTCCGACCAGTCGGCCCAGAAACTGACCACCACCGGAACCGTCATCGACTTTTCAATGACATCGGCCATAAAGCCGGACATGTCGACATCCTTGATCACGGCGGCGTCCGCCGTTCCCGCAGCAGCGCCCCCCGGCCGGTTCGGCCCGTCAAATTCCTGCATGAACTATCCTTATCTATCCAAAAAATACTGTTCCACTATAAACCCAAATCACAGATTATCAAAATCGACAATCACCGGCTCGAATCCGAAATGGCGGATGAAAGCCATCAGGTCGGCGGCGCGGATCGTCGTCGTCGCCTCATTATGCAACGGATGATAATTGAGCCGCTCGTGATCCATCATCTGCCGATCCAGAACGACAGTCAGCTGTTGCGGCCCGACGCCGCAGCGGGCGGCATTGATCAGGGCGAAGGGCGTCACCGAACCCGGCGCGACGCCGAGCATCCGCATCATCGCCTCGGGCCGGGCGAAGCTCAGCCGCCCGACCGGCAGGCGGCCGGACTTGAACAGGCCCGTCATATCCAGCCGCCGATCCTCCAGCAGCGCCACCAGCAGGAAATGGCCCTTTTTATCCTTCAGAAACAGGCTCTTGCAATGGCCGCCGGCGATCTCGCCGCGCAGATCGCGGCTTTCCGCTACCGAATGGAGCGGCGGATGGCGATGGGTCTGGCTCTCGATTCCCAGACTTTGCAGGCAGTCAAACAGGTCTCTTTCCCGGGCCGGGGTCATTTTTCCTCCTCCTGTGAGGGCGGTTTGCGTTTTTCCATCATCGGATATTGCTCTATGTAACGGAAAAATCGCCCTGTGCAAACATCTGTGCAAACACTTGGGCAAACAAATGATATTTTTTTAAATTTGCCCTTGATTTTGCAAATGTAACGGCTATTATCCGCCGCACAGTCACCTGCGTGGCTGTTCCGTTTGGAGTGCGGGCGTAGCTCAGGGGTAGAGCGAAACCTTGCCAAGGTTTAGGTCGTGAGTTCGAATCTCATCGCCCGCTCCAAAATTTCCCATATAAATCACTGGCGTATAAGGCCATATTGCAAAAAGGAAAGACTTTGCCGCGAAAGGCGGTGAAATCTCCGCCCTCAGCTTATTTGATAAATGGCCGGCGGCTTCCGGCGCGGCGCAGAACCATAAAGCCAAGGCCGGCGCAGAACAGCCCGATGACCAGGGGCTCGGCGATCGCCGGCCCGATGACGGTTTGCGTCTCGCCGGCCCAGGCCAGGCTCTCCACCGGGCCGTGCGGCGACAGGAAGTCAAACGTCAGAAGCGGATTGAATTCATTGAGATAGGCGGAGAGGTCGTCTGTCGGACTGACCCGGACCGATAATATGCTGGGCAGCGTCTGATCGGCCACCGCCCAGCCGTCCGGCACATGGATGTCGGACAGCGGCGCGCCGAACAGCACCACCTGCGCCAGCGCCAGTTCGCCGCCTTCGCGCCACTCCACCTCATAGGCATAGCGAAAGCCGTCGCCTTCCGGCGTCACCCGCCCTTCGATGCGGGCGGGCGCGGCGGCATAGGTCGAGGCCAGTTCCCGGGCGTCGGATGCGCCCGGTTTGGTCTTGTCGATATATTGATCCAGATTATCCCGCAGCACCGAATCCTTCTTTTTGCTGTGGTCGATGCCCAGCGCGTGCCCCATTTCATGGAGCATGATGGCGCGGACCTTTTTATTGTCCTGCTCCCGGCCGACCGTGACGCCCTTGCCGAGCTTGATCAGCGAAGAAATATATTCCTGATCCTTGAGCAGCGGCTCATCTTCTTTCGTTGTCGGGTTTTTGACGGTTTTTCCGGTCTCCACCCCTGAGACCAGCGGCGTCGCGTGACCGGGCTGGGTGCTGGACTCGTCCCATTCGACAATCACGGTGCCGGCGACCTTGGAGTCGGGTTTTTTATCGCTGCCCGGAATCTTGCCGTTTTCATCGAGAATGACCGCGTTGATGGTCAGGCCGGTTTTTTGATCGGCGGCCACTTTTTTCCATTCCTCGACCGCTTCCTTGACCTGGATATGGCGGGTGCGCTTGTTGTCGTCGTCCTTTTCATTGCGGGCCGGATCAAGCGGAATATAAACGGTGATGGCGCTTTTCCATTTGGCGGGGCCGGTGCTGAAATAATCGACGATCGGCGTTGCGGCGGCCGGCGCGCCGCAGCACAGCAAAATCAATGAAACAATACCGAGAACCCGCCATTGCGGGCCGCCCCTTGCATGCGGCATGATGGTTCCTTCCATGGTCAGGAATGGCGGCGATTATAGCATATTTCCGGCTTTTTGTCATGAATCGCCAGCCGCTCCGCCGGCGCCGGGGCCTGTCCGGGCTGATTTTAGCGCATGGACAAAGCGGCCGAAAAATATTTAAATGGACCGCGGCCTGAAAATCTGCTGAAATCGGATAAATTTCGGAATGAGAAATATAATATATCGCAATGAACGGATCCTGAGGAGAAGAGTAAGGCAATGACGACACTCCATGACATTCCCGTCACCGGCAAGGACGGCGCCGAAACGACCCTCGCCGACCATCGCGGCAAGGTGATGCTGATCGTCAACACCGCCAGCAAATGCGGCTTCACGCCCCAGTTTGAGGGGCTGGAAAAGCTCTACCAGACCTATCGCGACCGCGGCTTTGTCGTCCTCGGCTTTCCCTGCAACCAGTTCGGCCAGCAGGATCCGGGCGACCAGGCGGAAATCGAACACTTCTGTCAGGTGAATTACGGCGTCAGCTTTCCGATCTATCGCAAGATCGACGTCAACGGCCGCCATGCCGCGCCGCTGTTCAGCCATTTGAAAGACCGGGCGCCGGGCCTTCTGGGCAGCAAGGGCATCAAATGGAATTTCACCAAATTCCTCGTCAGCGCCGACGGGGAAAAAGTCACCCGCTACGGGCCGCGAACCCGGCCGGAGGCGCTGGCGGGCGATATTGAACAGCAGCTATAAATTAAAATATAATTTCCCGGTAACGAAAGTCACTGACGGCCCGCGCAGGATCGGCTAGGCTGGTTGTCATACTGGACATAACCTCACTATTTCACAGGATTCGACCATGATCAGAAAAATTCTTCTCGCGCTCTCACTTGTTCTGCTGACCTTCGGGCCGGCCCGGGCGGCGGGCCCGGAGCTCACCCTGAAAGCGGAAACGCCCTTCGGCAGCTTGCAAAACCTCAATTCCCTCAATGACCGGCTCTATTTCACCGGCCAGCCCGATCAGGCGACGCTCAGCAGCCTGAAAGACCGGGGCTTCGCCGTGGTGGTCAATATCCGCGCCGCCGATGAAATGACCTTCGATGAGCAGGCCGTCGTCACCGAAAACGGCCTCGCCTATTACAATCTGCCGCTGCTCAAAGACGGCAGGATCGAGGATGCGACCGTTGTCGCGATCCATAACGCCATCCGGCAGCATCGGGGGCAGAAAATCCTCTTTCACTGTTCGAGCGGCAACCGGACCGCCGCCTGGTTCGGCGCGCATCTGGTGCGGGATATGGGCTATGAGGCGGACGCGGCGGTGACGCTGGCGAAGCAGGCCGGCATGACCAAGGACAGCATGGAAAAGATCCTGCGCGATTATCTGGCGGCCTTGAAACAGTGATTGTTTGACCAAATAGCCGCCGGGGGCGATAACGGCCCCCTATTCGGCGATACGGCGGGTTTCCTCGGCGAGCCTGTCAAATTCCTCCTGCCAGTCGGACGGATGATTGGTCAGCCGCACCTCCACCGCCGTCACCTTATATTCCGGACAGTCCGTCGCCCAGTCCCGCTGGTCGGTGGTCACCACATTGGCGCCGGATTTCGGCATATGGAAGGTGGTGAAGACGACCCCCGGCTGCATGCGGTCGGAAATTCTGGCCTTCAGGCTCGTCTCGCCCATGCGGCTTTGCACCCGGACCCAGTCGCCGTCGCGAATGCTGCGGTCGGCGGCGTCCTGCTGGTGAATTTCCAGCACGTCTTCCTCGTGCCAGATATTGTTGTCGGTCCGCCGGGTCTGGGCCCCGACATTATACTGGCTCAAAATCCGCCCGGTGGTCAGGATCAGCGGGAATTTCCGCGTGACCTTTTCCGCCGTCGGCACAAATTCGGTGATGACGAAATTGCCCTTGCCGCGGACAAAATGATCCACATGCATGATCGGCGTGCCGTCGGGGGCCGCCTCGTTGCACGGCCACTGGATGCTGCCCAGCCGTCTGATCCTGTCGAAACTGACGCCGGCGAAGGTCGGGGTCAGGCGGGCGATCTCGTCCATGATTTCCGCCGGATGGTCATAGGACATGTCATAGCCCATGGCGCGGGACAGGCGGCAGGCGATCTCCCATTCATCAAGCCCGGCCAGGGGCTCGATCGCCTTGTTGACCAGGCTGATGCGCCGTTCCGCATTGGTGAAGGTGCCGTCCTTTTCCAGAAAGCTGGCGCCGGGCAGAAAGACATGGGCGAAGCGCGCCGTTTCATTGAGGAACAGGTCCTGGACAATCAGGCAGTCGAGATTCTTCAGCGCCGCCTCCACATGGCGGATATTGGGATCGCTTTGCGCCACATCCTCGCCCTGAATATACATGCCGCGATAGGCGCCGGCGACGGCGGCGTCAAACATGGCCGGGATTCGCAACCCCGGCTCCTGATCCAGTTTCAGGCCCCAGTCCGCCTCGAAGGAGCTGCGGACCTCGTCATCGCTGACCGGCCGGTAGCCGGGCAGTTCATGGGGGAAGGAGCCCATGTCGCAGGAGCCCTGGACATTATTCTGGCCGCGGAGCGGATTGACGCCGACACCGGAAAAACCGATATTGCCGGTCAGCATCGCCAGATTGGCGAGCCCCATCACCGCGGTCGAGCCCTGGGAATGTTCGGTGACGCCGAGACCGTAAAAGATCGCCGATCTGCCTTTGCCGTCCGCTTGGCCGCCGGTGGCGTAAAGCCGGGCGGCGGCGCGCAGGTCGCGGGCGCGAACACCGCAGAATTCTTCAATATGTTCCGGGGAATTCTTTTCATCCCGGATAAAATCACGCCAGGCGGCATAGGCCCGGTCATCGCATCTTTCGGCGATATAGTCCCGATCCTCCAGGCCCTCATCGACGATGACATGGGCGAGGGCGTTGATTACGGCGACATTGGCGCCGGGCTTGAGCGGCAGATGATAATCCGCCCTGACATGGGGGGCCTTCACGAGGTCGATCGCCCGCGGGTCGATGATGATCAGCCGCGCCCCCTGCCGCAGGCGGCGTTTCATCTGACTGCCGAACACGGGGTGGGCCTCGGTCGGGTTGGCGCCGATGATCAGGATCACATCCGCGTCCATCACGCTGTCGAAGGTCTGGGTGCCGGCCGAGGTGCCGAAGGTCTGGTTGAGGCCATAGCCCGTCGGGCTGTGGCAGACCCGGGCGCAGGTATCGACATTATTGTTGCCGAAGGCGGCGCGGATCATCTTCTGCACCACATAGACCTCTTCATTGGTGCAGCGGGACGAGGTAATGCCGCCAATGGACGTGCGGCCATATTTTTCCTGCACCGCCTTCAGGCGTTCGGCCCCGTAGGCGATCGCCTCATCCCAACTGACTTCGCGCCAGGGATCGGTATATTTCTCGCGGATCATCGGCTTTAGAATCCGGTCCTCATGGAAGGCGTAGTCCCAGGCGAAGCGGCCCTTGACGCAGCTGTGGCCGTGGTTGGCCTTGCCGTCCTTCCACGGCGTCATGCGGATCAGTTCGCCGTCCTTCATTTCCGCCTTGAAGCCGCAGCCGACCCCGCAATAGGCGCAGGTGGTCAGCACCGTATGATCCGGCCTGCCCTTTTCAATGACTTTCTTTTCCAGCAGGCTGTCGGTCGGGCAGGCGGAGACGCAGGCGCCGCAGGAGACGCAGTCGCTGGTGAGGAAATCCTCATGCACCCCGGCCGAAATCCGGCTGTCAAAGCCGCGGCCCTCGACGGTGAGGGCGAAAGTGCCCTGCACCTCCTCGCAGGCCCTGACGCAGCGCGAGCAGAGAATGCATTTGCCGGGATCAAAGCTGAAGTAGGGATTGCTGTCGTCAATGATCGATTTCAGGTGGTTATGGCCGTCCATGCCATACCGGCTTTCCCGCATGCCCAACAGCTTCGCCAGATCATGGAGCGGCAGCGCGTCGCCGCCGTTCTTGTCCGGCAGCGGATGATCCGACAGATAAAGATCCATCACCCCCCGGCGCAATTTTGTCAGCCGCTCGGATTGGGTGGTGACTTTCATGCCGTCTTCCGCCGGGGTCGTGCAGGAGGCCAATATCTTATTAGCTGCGCCGCGTCGGCCGTCAATCTCCACCAGGCATAGCCGGCAGGAACCGAAACTTTCCAGACAGTCGCTGGCGCACAGGCTCGGGATCGCCACATCGACCTCGGCCGCCGCCCGCATGACGCTGGCGCCTTCGGGCACGGTAATTTTCCTGCCGTCAATTTCGACCGTCACCGAAACATCCGATTTGACTTCCGGCGTGCCAAAATCCTTTTCCCTGATCAACGTCATTCTTCTACTCCGCATCTTTTCTGAATTCAGCCGGCCATTTTTCGAGGGCGCTCAGCACCGGCATCGGCGTCATGCCGCCCATGGCGCACAGGGATCCGCTTTCCATCACATCGCACAGCTCGCGCAGCAGGGAAAGGTTTCTGTCGATATTTTCCCCGGCCTGAATTTGGTCAACCAGTTCCGACCCGCGGACCGAGCCGATGCGGCAGGGGGTGCATTTGCCGCAGCTTTCCGCGACACAGAAATCAAAGGCGAATTTCGCCTGCGCCGCCATGTCGACGCTGTCGTCAAAGACGACAATACCGCCGTGACCGATCATCGCGCCGGCTTCGGTGAAGGCCTCGTAATCAAGCGGCAGATCAAGTTCATCCTGCGACAGATAGGCGCCGAGCGGGCCGCCGACCTGCACCGCCTTGATCGGCGCGCCATTTCGGGTGCCGCCGCCAAAGTCATGGAGCGCCTCGCGCAGGCTGAGCCCGAAGGCCTTCTCCACCAGGCCGCCGCGGGCAATATTGCCCGCCAGTTGCAGGGTGATTGTACCACGGGAGCGGCCCAGGCCATAGTTTTTATAGAAATCGGCCCCCCGGTCCATGATGATCGGCACGCTGGCCAGGGTCAGAACGTTATTGACCACCGTCGGCTGACCGAACAGCCCTTTGATCGCCGGCAGCGGCGGCTTGGCCCGGACCATGCCGCGCTTGCCCTCAAGGCTGTTGAGCATGGCGGTTTCCTCGCCGCAGATATAGGAGCCGCCGCCGATGCGGAGCGCAATATCAAACGCCTGGCCCGAGTCCTGAATATCCGGCCCGAGCCAGCCTTCAGTCCGGGCGTTGATCAGGGCCTCGCTCAGGATGTCCCTGCACAGCGGATATTCCGAACGCAGATAGATATAGCCCTCGGTCGCGCCCACCGCGAGTCCGGCGATGATCATGCCCTCGATCAAGGTATAAGGATCGCCTTCCATCAGCAGCCGGTCGGCGAAGGTGCCGCTGTCGCCCTCGTCGGCGTTGCAGCAGATATATTTCTGCGCGCCTTGCGCGTGGAGCGCCGTATTCCATTTGATGCCGGCCGGGAAAGCCGCCCCGCCCCGGCCGCGCAGGCCGCTCTTCGTTACCTGATCGACGATCTGCTGCGCTGACATGGCGAGCGCCTTTTTCAGGCCCCGGAATCCGCCGTTGGCCTGATATTCCTCCAGCGACAGGGCGTCAATCAGACCGCAGCGGGCGAAGGTCAGCCGGTCCTGATTCTTGAGATAGGGAATGTCCGCTGTCAGCCCCTGACATAACGGATGCGCGCCGCCCTCCAGCAGGCCTGCGTCAAACAGGCCCGGCACATCCTCCGGGCTCACATTGCCGTAAGCGACCCGGCCTCTGGCGGTTTCGACCTCGATCAGGGGCTCGAGCCAGCTCATGCCCCAGGAGCCGTTGCGGATGATCTCCACATGCCGGTGGCGCGCCGCCGCCTGCTCCAGCAGGGCGATTACCACCTCATCGGCGCCCAGCGACAGGGCGGTCGCCTCCAGCGGGACATAAATTTTCACCAGATCAGTCATGGGCCGCCCTCTTTGTCTGCAACAGCGCGTCAAAGCGCGCCGCGCTCATCCGGCCATGCAAGCGGCCGTCGAGGGTGATATTGGGCGACACGGCGCAATTGCCGAGGCAATAGACTTCCTCCAGGGTGTAATGGCCGTCACGGGTGGTTTCGCCGAGCTTGACCCCCAACAGATGTTGCACATGTTCGGTCAGGGCGCGGCCGCCCGTCGCCTGACAGGATTCCGCCTGACAGACCCGGATCACATGGCGGCCGGGCGGGTTGTCGCGAAAATTATGGTAAAAGCTTTTGACGCCGTAAACCTCGGCCCGCGACAGGTTGAAGGCGTCGGCCAGCAGATCGTAACTTTCCGCCGGGATATAGCCGAAGGCGTGCTGCAGCGCGTGCAGCGCCTCCATCAGGCCGCCTTTCAGGCGGGCATAGGGGGCGATGATCTGTTGCGCTTCCTGTGCATCCCATTCAACCTTTTTAAGATGCGGCTTATCCGACAGAATTGCGGTTTTGGTCTTTTCCGGCACGTCTGATCCTTTTCCTATCCCAAAATTCAGTGGCGCGACGCCCCCGCCGCCCGGCGGGAGATCCGTGAAAACACCCTTCCCCCGATCCATGACAGGCATATTATTTTACACGAACAGCCAAGATCATTTCAAGAGTCGCCGCACCTGTATATACAAGTCTCTACACCAGTTGACCCCACCTGTCAAACCGGCAAAATCAATAGACCACCACGCTGCGGATGCTTTCGCTCCTGTGCATCAGGTCGAAGGCCCTGTTGATCTCCTCGAGCGGCATGCTGTGAGTGATCAGATCGTCGATGTTGATCTTGCCGTCCATATACCAGTCGACGATTTTCGGCACGTCGGTCCGCCCCCGCGCGCCGCCGAAGGCCGAGCCGCGCCAGACCCGCCCGGTCACCAGCTGGAACGGCCGGGTGGAGATTTCCTGTCCGGCGCCGGCGACGCCGATGATGACGCTTTCGCCCCAGCCCTTGTGACAGCATTCCAGCGCCTGGCGCATGGTGTTGACATTGCCGATGCATTCAAAGCTGTAATCGGCCCCGCCATTGGTGAGATCCATAATCGCCTCGACGATATTGTCGACCTTTTGCGGGTTGATGAAATCGGTCATGCCGAACTTGCGGGCCATCTCCACCTTGCTTTCATTGAGGTCGATGCCGACGATCCTGTTGGCGCCGACCATCCGCGCGCCCTGAATCACATTGAGGCCGATGCCGCCGAGGCCAAAGACCACCACATTCGAGCCCGGCTCGACCCTGGCGTCAAAGACCACGGCGCCGACGCCGGTGGTCACCCCGCAGCCGATATAGCAGACCTTGTCAAAGGGCGCGTCCTGGCGGATTTTCGCACATGCGATTTCCGGCAGGACGGTGTAATTGGAAAAGGTCGAACAGCCCATATAATGCAGGATCGGCTCGCCGTTGAGCGAAAAGCGGCTGGTGCCGTCGGGCATCAGGCCCGCGCCCTGCGTTTCGCGGATTGACTGACAGAGGTTGGTTTTCGGATTCAGGCAATAGTCGCATTCCCGGCATTCGGGGGTATAGAGCGGGATCACATGATCGCCGGGGCGCAGAGATTTGACTCCCGCGCCGACCTCGACCACGACGCCGGCCCCTTCATGACCGAGAATGGCGGGGAAGGCGCCTTCCGGGTCATCGCCCGAAAGGGTGAAGGCGTCGGTGTGGCAGACGCCGGTGGCCTTCAACTCGACCAGCACTTCGCCGGCCCGCGGGCCTTCGAGCTGCACCGTTTCAATTGATAGAGGCTCCCCAGCTTTAAAGGCGACGGCGGCGCGGGTTTCCATGATTCTGCTCCTTGACTATCGATTACAATGAGCTTCAATAGTAGGACGATTGAGGGCTAAACTCAATGTCTAAAGGACCTGAACCGGACATATGGTCCAAGCCCTCTGGTATTATGCGCGGGGACCGCAAGCGCCGCCTGGCGCCCCCTTAATGATCGCTGGCGGCGGATATGCCGATCCCGGTTTCGGAACGGACAAACTGCTCGTCAAACAGCCGCTTTTCCTCCGCCGCCCGGGCGCTGTTGTCAAGCCGCGAGAATAGCCATATCGCGACAAAGGCCAACGGCATCGAATAGAAGGTCGGATAGACCTGGGGGAAAATCGGCTCGGCATTGCCCAACACCGCTGTCCAGACGCTCGGCCCCAGTATGATCAGGCTGATCGACAGCCCGAGACCGGTGACCCCGCCGGCGATCGCGCCGCGGGTCGTCATCCCCGACCAGTACATGGACATGATCAGGATCGGGAAATTGACGCTGGCGGCGATGGCCAGCGCCAGTGAGGCGACAAAGGCGACATTCTGATGCTCGAAAGCGATGCCGAGGATCACCGCGATGGCGCCCAGCGCGAAGGTGGCGATGCGCGAAACCCTGATCTCCTGCGCATGGCTGACCTTCTGGCCGGCCTTGATGGTCTTGGCGTAAAGGTCGTGGGCGATGGTTGCCGCCCCGGCCAGCGTCAGACCGGCCACCACCGCGAGGATGGTGGCGAAGGCGACCGCCGACATAAAGCCCAGCATCAGGTTGCCCCCCATATACTGGGTCAGGTGAAGCGCCACCATATTGCCGCCGCCGAGCAGTCTGCCCGCTGCATCGTGGTAATCCGGATTATCCATGACAAAGGTCACGGCGCCATAGCCGATAATAATGATCAGCAGATAGAAATAGCCCATCAGGCTGGTGGCGACAAAAACCGACTTTCGGGCGTCGCGGGCGTCCCTGACCGTGAAGAACCGCATCAGGATATGCGGCAGGCCCATGATGCCGAACATCATGGTCAGCCCGATCGACATGATGGCGACGGGATCCTTCAGCCACAGGCCCGGGGCGAGAATCGCGGCGCCCTGGCCATGAATTTCCGTCGCGCTGGTCAACACCGCCTCGAAATTGAAGTTGAAGCTTTTCATCACCATGAAGGCGATGAAGCTGCCGCCGATCAGCAGCAGGATCGCCTTGATCAACTGGACCCAGGTGGTCGCCAGCATGCCGCCGAAGCTGACATACATGATCATCAGGAAGCTGACCAGAACCACGGCGTAGACATAGTCAAGACCGAACAGAAGCTGGATCAGCTTGCCGGCGCCGACCATCTGGGCGATCAGGTAAAAAATCACAACCGACAGCGAGCCGACGGCGGAAATAATCCGGATCGGTTTCTTTTCCAGCCGGTAGGACACCACGTCAATGAAGGTGTAGCTGCCGAGATTGCGCAGCCGTTCGGCAATCAGGAACAGGATCACCGGCCAGGCCGCCATGACGCCCACCGCGAGCACCAGCGCATCAAAGCCAAAACCGTAGATCGCCCCGGTAATGCCGAGAAATGTCGCCGCCGACATGAAATCGCCGGCAATCGCCGTGCCGTTCTGCCACGGCTTGATGCCGCCGCCCGCAGCGTAGAAATCTTCCTTGGTTTTTGTATTGCGCGCCGCCCACCAAGTGATGGCCAGGGTCGCCATGACAAAAACAAAAAACATGCCGATCGCGGTATAATTCAACGGCTGCTTCGCCACATCGCCAACGATGGCGCCGCCGGCCGCATGGGCGACGCCGCCGGGCAGGCTGATCAGAAGCGCCCCGATCAAACGACTCGCCAAGGATTTTTTATTCATCTTATTCATATCCCAGATCTTTCAGCAATTCCCGTTTCAGGGCGTCGAACGTCCGGTTGGCCCACCAGGTGTAAAAGCCCGAGCAGACCATGCCGCTGAGGATCACCAGCACGGCGATCAGGATGCCATAGGTCATGCTGCCTCCGGCTGAAATCGGCTTTGACATGAAGACCGGGGCGAAGGACATGCCCAGCACGTAAACGGCGTAACCGAGGGTAATGACCAGGCTGAACGCTATGCTGAAGCGCCGGCGGGCGCGGACCAGTTGCTGAAATTTCGGATGGTTGAGGCAGTTCTCTGTATCTAATGGAGACATTTGGCATCCCGCATGGTTGAAGTTTCCCGATATTCTTTTTTCACCTTTTTTTACAAGGCGTTATTATATAGTTTCATTCCTTTTCAGGCGCAAAAAAAGGCCCGGCGACCAGAATGTGGCGAAGTGTTGCACATTTAACCCATTCTGGCAACCGGGCCTGTTTTATTCAAATCCTAGAATGTATAGGTCCCGGTGAAGCCATATGTTCTTGGCGCGCCAAACAGGGCGAAGGCGATCCGGCTGCCGCGCTGGGAGAAGACATGGGTGCGATATTCCTTGTCACCGATATTCTTGACCCAGGCCGCCAGTTCCCATTTGCCGTCCGGCGAGTTCCAGGCCAGACGCCCATCCCACAGATCATAGGCCGGGATCGTGGTGATGTCGTTGTTGTTGGGGTCGTAGAAGCTCAGCGACTGGTAACGATAGTCAACCTTGGCGGAAAGCTCGCCGCCGTCATCCAGCCGGTGGGTATATTTCGCATACATGTTGACGCTGTGTTCCGGCGCCTGACGCAGCCGGTTGCCCGTGAAGTCACCGGTGCCGCCGACGCCCGGGGTGCCGGTGAATTCGGTATATTCCGCATCAAGATAGGCGTAACTGCCGCCGACCTGCAGCCCTTCGGTCACAAGCAAGGTAACTTCGGCTTCGACGCCCTTGATTTCGGCCTTACCGGCGTTTTCGGTGATGAATTCACCGAAGCCGCTGCCTTCGGGCTGGAAGAAGCGGGTCACCTGCAGATCCTTGTAATCGGTATAGAAGGCGGCGACATTGACCCGCGCCCGGTTGTCCCAGAACTGGGATTTCACGCCGACCTCGAAGTTGGTGGCTTTTTCCTGATCAAAGGGGGTCGAGGCCCGCGCGGCGGTTGACGCCGAGCCGGTGAAACCGCCGCTCTTGAAGCCGGTGGAAATGCTGCCGTACACCATGCTGCCTTCGGTGACCTGATATTTGCCAACCACCCGCCAGGAGACATTGCTCCAGCGGTCGCTGGCGGACACCTTGTCAAAGTCCTGCAGCAGGAGGCCGATACCGGAATTGACAACGGCCTCCGCCGTCATGTCCTTTTTCTCGGTGGAATAGCGGATTCCCGCACTGACCGTGAAATCCTCGGACACTTCATAGGAGCCGTCGGCATAAACCGCGAAGGAATCGGATTCATTGGTCTGGAAGGAATCCATGTCACTGCCAATATTCTCGCCATTGATTGTCACGCCGATCGACGGGAAGAAATAGCTTTCCGTGCGGTCGGTTTCCTCATGGCTGTAAAAGGCGCCGACAACCCAGTTGAAGGCGCTTTCCCCGTTGGAGGTGGCGCGCAATTCCTGGGTCAGCTGCTTGGTATGCTCGATCGCCGCATCATCGACGTCAAAGGCGAAACCTTCGGTCGCCGGAGCGACAAAACCCGCCGTGCCGCCGGGAACGTTAAAGGCGACGAAAGTATTGGAGCCCGGCAGACCTTCGGAATCCTCCAGCCAGTCGAAATCACTCTTGCGATAAGCGGAGATCGAGGTCAGGGTTCCCCAGCCCTGGTCCCAATTGATTTTCAGGGAATAGCCTTCCACATCGCGGTCGGTAAAACCTTCAACGTTGCTCAATGAATCAAAAGCTGTCGTTCCGCCGCCGAGGGCGTTATTGACCGCAATCGGATCGGACGCACAGCCGCAATCATGCAGCGGACCCGCCGAGCCCACCGGTTCGCGGTTGCTGTCACCCATATTGTCATCGGCGCCGTCGGCGGCAAAGATCACTTCAAGATCCTCGCTGGGGGTCCAGCGCAGCATGCCGCGGTAGGCGAAGGTGTTGCCGCCGCCCAACTGCTGCCCGAAAAGGTCGGAGCCGACCAGGACATTTTTGAAGTAACCGTCAAACTTGCGGCGGCTGAAGGAGACCTTGCCGAACAGATTTTCCGCAATCTTGCCGCTCAGCATGCCGGCGGTGTCAAAGCGGCCATAGTCGCCGACGGTCTGGCGGAAACGCACTTCCGTATCCTCGCCGGGCTTGGTGGTGACGAAGTTGATCGAGCCGCCGATGGAATTCTTGCCATACAAGGTGCCTTGTGGTCCGCGCAGAACCTCGACCCGCTCCAGGTCGAAGATGTCGAAGACCTGCGCCGTACGGGCCGCGATATAAACGTCATCAATGCTGACCACCACGCTGTCACTGGCCGAGGCGCCGTCTTCCTTGGTGCCGATGCCGCGAATGGCGATCTCGGGCTGGCCGGGGCTGAAGGCGGCGAAGGTCATGCCCGGCGTCCGGTTGCCGATATCCTGTAAATTTGAAATATCGTCCTCACGAAGAAGATCGCCGCTGATCGCGGTGATGGCCAGCGCCGCTTCCTGAAGATTTTCGGATCTTTTCTGGGCGGTGACGATGATTTCGTCAATCACGAAGGCCGTATCGCCTTCCTCCGCCGCATTTACCATAAGAGGTGTAGAGACCAACCCAAGGACAACAAGGGAGGTCGTCGCATTTAACCATGCTTTCACAATTATCTCCTGTTCTATATTTTGATTGAATAATTATTATATTTTGTTTGTTTGTTTTGCAGCGTCTCCCAAATATTCCGGCTGCAACACCCTATAAAACGGCGGGCGGGATAAACCCCTCAGTTTTTTTTAAGCTTTTGTTAATTTTTTCGGCAAGGACCGAACCGGCGGCGACCGGCCATGATCAGGGATCAGAAATTGAGCGTCAGCGTCAGGCCATAGGTTCGCGGCGTGCCGAACAGGGCGTAATCATTGCCGCCCAGAACGTAAAGATGCGAGATATATTCCTTGTCGAGCAGGTTTTTCGCCCACAGGGTCGCCTCCCAGCGATTGTCCGCCGCTTCATAGGCGATCGAGGCGTCGACCAGGTAAAAATCCGGCTGGATGGTGACGCTGTTGTCGGGTTCGCGGAAACTTTCCCCCTGATAGCGGAAATCCGAGCGCAGCCGGAGCCGGCCGCCCAGCAGAGGCCTTTCATAATAAAGCGCCAGGTAAAGCGAGTGGCGCGGCGCCTGGCGCAGGTAATTGCCGGTGAAATCCCGGCCCGACAGATCATTGAACTGATCATAGGTTGCCTCGAGGAAGGCGTAGGAGCCGAAGAATTGCAGTCCCTCGACAGGCTTTATGGTGAATTCCAACTCAAGCCCCCGCAGGCTGGCGGAGGCCGCATTGCTGGTCTGAAAGACGCCGAAATTGCCGTCGGTCTTGAACTGGACCACCTGCAGGTCGCGATAATCGGAATAAAAGCCCACCAGGTTCAGCCGCAGGCGATCGTCAAGCCATTGGGATTTATAGCCGACCTCGAAATTCCACACCGATTCCGGGTTAATGGTGCGGCGGGCCAGGTCAAGGGTCGCCGGCGCGCCCTGAAAACCGCCGCTCTTATAGCCGCGCGAAATGCGGCCATACAACATGACATCCCTGGCCATCTGCCAGGACAAAACGAAATTGGGCGAGAAATCCGTCCAGTCGCCCTCATTGCGCAACGTGAAATTCTCCAGCAGTATGGTCTGGTCGCCATTGCTGGTATTCTGCTGATCCATGCCTTTGGTTTCATAGGTCAGCCGCCCGCCGACGGTCAGCTCCAGATCATTCCGAAGGCCGTAACTTGCTTCGCCAAAGACGGCGAAGCTGTTGGTTTTATTGTCCTGATCGGTTGATGAGGTCAGGCGGGGAAAAATAAAATTCTCGATCCGGTGGGTATGTTCGAAAAGATAATAAAGCCCCAGCACATATTCCACCGTCGCCTCATCGGGAGACAGCCAGCGCAATTCCTGGGAAAACTGGGCGTGCTGTTCTATGACATTTGAATTGACCTTCTGATCGGTGACGGCGGACGGCAGCCCGGTGGAATCCTCAAGCCAGGAAAAATCACTGGCCCGGTAGGCGGTGATCGACAGGAGACTGCCATAGTTCCCCTGACGGTGAATGCGACTGCTGACGCCCCGCAGGGTGCGGTCGGTAAAGCCCCGATCACTGTTGATGGCGTTTTTATAATTGCCGCCGAAAGAGGCCAGAATATCCGTCGGCAGCGCCTTTGCTCCCGTCGGCCGGCCATCGGGGCCGAGCAGCCGCACCGGCACCCGGCCGACCACCGGAATCCGTCCGGTGCTTTCCAGGTCATCGCGGCTGTAATCGCCGTTCAGGTCCATTTCCAGGGTATCGCTCAGTTTAAAGATCAGCTTGCCGCGACCGGACCAGGTATTTTCATCATTCTGCTTTATGTCCGGCAGGAAGGCGCTTTTCTGCCAGCCGTCGCGCCGTCTGGAATGAAAGGCGAGCTTGCCCAGTATCTTGTCCTCCACCAGCGGTCCGCCAATCATGGCGCGAATGTCAAAGCGGTCATAATTGCCGACCGTCGCCTCCAGTTCGCCGGACAGGTAATTGGTCGGGTTCTTGCTGGTGACGTTGATCGCGCCGCCGATGGCGTTCTTGCCATACATGGTGCCCTGGGGGCCGCGCATGATCTCAATCCGCTCCAGGTCGAAAAAATTCATGCTGATGGCGGTGATGCGTCCGACATAGACATCATCAATAAACATGACGATCGAATTGTCGAGCGCCGCGCCGTCATCATTCGATCCCACCCCGCGCACATGAATGGTCGGCTGGCCGATGCTGAAGCTGGCGACCGTCAGGCCCGGCACCCGGGTGCCGACATCCTCAATACCATGAATCCGGTCTTCGCGGATCAGCGGCGGCTTGATGACGGATACCGCCACCGGCACCTTCTGCATATTGGTTTTGCGGCGCATGGAGGTGACGATCACCTCGTCGACGGGGGTGACGCTGTCGGACTCTTCCGCCGCCATCGGCTCGGAGTCCGTTTCGGGGGAAGGCGCGGCTTCAGCCTGTTCCCGCCTGTGGCGCAGATCGGGGAAGATGGAAATGGTTCTGGAATCGATATATTCAAAGCCGAGGCGGGTCTGCGCCAGCAGGCGGATCAGGGCGTCCCGGGGGTGCATGCGGCCATTGATGGCGGGCGACAACTGACCTTCGGTGTCTTTTTTGCGCACCACAAGCGACAGGCCGGCCTGGTCCCCAAACAGCAGCAGGGCGGTGGACAGCGGCTGCGCCGGGATGCTGAAGTTTTTCCGGGTCTGATGCTGCTGGTGGAGCGCAGATTGCGCCAGCGCCGAACTGCCCGCCGCCCCTGAGAGGACGAGGCCCGCCATCATCCAGCCGATCACGGCTTTGCCGGATATGATTTTCTTAACCGGACTCAAAACACCATCGCCAACAGGAAAAAAACCGACAAAAATTTGTCGCATTTCCCAAAAAACCTCCCATAAAATCTATTTCATGCCCTTGAGCGGCATTTATCATAGCCCGCCTTATTGGCGGCAGGCCTATGGTATTATCATATTTTTATTTATTGGGATAGAGATAGATTAATTCCGATGACACCGGCCGGGCCGTTATATTGAAGGTCGCCTCCAGGGCCTTCAGGGTCGTCGCCCGGTCCTCCACCGTGAGGATGGCGACCACTTCGATGTCCTGCAGCGCCGGATCGCCGATACGAATTTCCGCATCATAATAACGGTTGATATCCTCAACCAATGTGGCGAATGTCTCCCCGTTATAAACCAGTTTGCGGTCGCGCCAGGACAGCACCGCCTTGCTGTCGACCGGCATCGCCCGGTTTTCCACCCGGTCATTGCCCAGGGTGAATTTCTGGTCCGGCGTCAGGGTGGCGTCCAGCTTCTGCGCCCCGTGGATGCTGTCGCGGACCCGGCCGTAATCAACCACGCCGACCGAGCCTTCCAGCACCGTAACGTCGCTGTAGTCACCCTTGTGACGAACGTTGAACCGGGTGCCCAGCACCTTGACCAGCCCGCCCGAGGTTTCGACATAAAACGGCCGGGACGCATCCCGGGCGACTTCGAAGAAAACCTCGCCGCCCTCAAGATAGACCACCCGCCGGTCTTCCCGCAGGTCAACCCGGATTTTCGATTTGGTGTTGAGGACAAGATGGGAGCCGTCTTCCAGGATAAATTCCGCCAGTTCCCCGGTTTCGGTGGCGTAGCGGTCCATCAGCAGCATGTCGCCATAACGCAGACCGAAGAAGCTGATCGCGAGGAAGGCGATGCTGGCCGCAATGACCCTTGGCGACCAGAATCTCCCGAAAGCGGACCTGCGGTCGGACCGGGGCGCCTTTTGCCTCTTGTGCCAGGTCAGGGAAGCGACGGTGCCGTCCGAAGCTGACGCTTGATTCTCCGGCACAGGGGGCGCGCTTTCCAGAATCGACAGATCATCCCACAGCCCGCCAATCCGGGCATAGGCGGCCTGATGGACCTCAGTTTGATTGATCCAGCGCAAAAAATCCTCAACCCGCCGGTCCGACAGGCTGTCGGCCCGCATCCGGACAAACCATTCCGTCGCTTCGTCAAGAAGCTTTTCGTCTATTCTCTGTTCCGTCATTTTTTCATTAACCCGTTACCTAACCATAAACGGGCAGCGCCCGTGTCCCCTCAGTTTTTTTATTGTTTTTCTTCATTTCATTTTCCGTCTTAAATGTTTCAGCGCCTGGATCATATATTTTTCGACCATACTGACGGAAACCGCAAGCGCCGCGGCGATTTCGCCATAGGTCAGATGCTGTTCCCGATGCATCAGGAACGCCCGGCGGCATTTTTCCGGCAATTCATCAAGCGCCAGATAAATTGCATCCAGTTCCTGCCGCGCCGCCACCTGCCGGTCGGGCGGAATCGATCCGGATTCGCTCACCACCGCGACCTCGCTGTCCGAGGCGGCCTCGCGGATATATTTCACATGATGCTGTTGCTTGCGCTGGCGGTCAATGATGATATTGGTCGCCGTCCGATAAAGATAGGCCCGGGGATTTTCCATCTCCTGAAGGCTGTTCTTCTTCATCAGCTTCTGGAAGGCCTCCTGCAGGACATCATGGGCGTCATCGCGATTCTGCATTTTCTGGGTCAGAAAGCGCAGGAAACCTTCATGGTTGTCCTGATACAGCCGGTCGATAAAAGATTTTTGTTCTTTTTCCATAATGTCCCTGGTTATGTCAGTCGGTCCCGTGGATTGCTTATGCTGCGTACCCCGGTGACTTGCTTTTCCGGCGAAAGACCCCGGACCACCCGAACGACAAATGCTACAGAGAATAGTGGTTTTCCCGTTATTTTCAAGGCATTTTCCGGCGGCGACCGGGCCGGGGCGCATATTCGGGCCCGCCATTTTAACCGGGGACTTGCAAAAATTCTACGTTTATGTAGAATTAAATACGCATTTAAATACCAATATCCTGACCCGGGAAAATCGAAAGGCTTTTCAGCAGGATAAAATTCACCCGAGAAAGGCTTTGTCATGACCTCATCCCCGATTCAAAATTCTGCCCGGAATCCGGTCCTGCTGACCCCGCGCCGGGCGCTGCCGAAATCCATCGCCATCATCGGCGCCGGCACCATCGGCCCCGACATCGGCTATTATCTGAAAAGCGCCCTCGCGGAGCTGACCCTGGTGCTGATCGACATCAACCCGGACGCCCTCGAGCGGGCAGTGGCGCGGATCCACGCCTATGTCGACAAGGGCCTGAAGCGCGGCAAGCTCACCGCGGACCAGGCGGCGGCGGTCAAGCGAAACCTGATCACCGCCACCGATTACGCCGCCCTCAAGGACTGCGACTGGGTGCTGGAGGCCGCGACCGAGGATCTTGACCTCAAACGGAAGATTTTTTCCCTGATTGAAAGCCATGTCCGCCCCGACGCCCTGATCACCTCCAACACCAGTTCCCTGCCGGCCGAGCGGCTGTTTTCCCATCTCGATCATCCCGAGCGGGCGACGGTGACCCATTTCTTCGCCCCGGCCTTTCAGAACCCGGTGGTCGAGGTCATTGACTGGAAAGGGGCCGATCCGGCGCTATGCGACGAACTGCGCTGGTTCTTCGGCGTCACCGGCAAGGCGCCGATGGTCACCACCGACGCGGTCTGTTTCATGCTCGACCGGATTTTTGACAACTGGTGCAACGAGGCGGCGCTGCTGCTCGACGTCGCCAGTCCGGCCGAAATTGACAGCGTCGCCATGGAACTGGTCCATGCCGGGCCTTTCTTCGTCCTCAACCTGGCCAATGGCAACCCGATCATCGTCGAAACCAATACGGTGCAGGCCGCCGACGAGGGCGATCATTACACCCCCGCAACGATCTTCAACGACGTGGACAAATGGGACACCAACCCGCCGGGCGAGCCCTGCGCGGTTGATCCCGATACCGCCGCGACCATCCGCGACCGTCTGCTCGGCATCCTGTTTTCCCAGACCGTCGATATTCTCGACCGGGGCATTGGCGACGCCGCCGATCTCGACCTGGGCTGCTGCCTGGCCTTCGCCTTCAAGAAGGGTCCGCTGGAGCTGATGCGCGATTTTGGCGCCGAAAAAGTCGCCCGCATTCTGAAAAAATTCGCCGCCTACAAGCCCGGCATGCCGCAGCCGCAAAAGCCGCTGGCTGAATATCTGGATTTTTACCGTTATATTCTGGTCGATGACGTGGAGAACACCAAGGTCATCACCCTGCGCCGGCCGGAGGCGCTGAATGCGCTCCATGACCGGATGACCGATGAAATATTGTCGGTGATCCGCGCCCATGAAAATGATCCCGCCGTCAGGGGTTTCGTCATCACCGGCTACGGCGCCCAGGCCTTCTGCGCCGGGGCCGATATCGGCAAATTCCCCGCCATGCTCGGCGACAAGGCCCAGAGCGTCGAATACGCCCGCGGCTGTTCGCGCCTGCTCGTCCATCTGGATCACTGCCCGAAACCGGTCGTCGCCGCCCTCAACGGCCTGGCGCTCGGCGGCGGGCTGGAGCTGGCGATCCGCTGTCAGGCCCTTGTCGCCTGCGACAGCGCCTGGATGCAGCTGCCGGAGGTGACCCTGGGCATCGTGCCCGGCATCGGCGCCATGGTCGCCCCCTACCGGCGTTGGCCGCGGGCGGCGGCGACCTTCAACCGCATGCTGACCCGGGCGGAAAAGCTGACCGCGCAAAAAGCCCATGACATCGGCATGATCACCACCCTGGTTCAGCAGCCGGCGGACCTGATCCCGGCCGCCGTCGCTCAGGTCAGGGCGTTAAGCGGCGCAATCCACAAGATCCCCGATGAGCCGGTGGCGGTCGCCGCTTTCGAAGAAAGCGACAATATGTCCGCTGCCGGCGACATTCTCAGCCGGCAAACCATCGCCATCATTGAAAAGGCGGTGACCGAGGCGGCGGCGGCCTCCTCGCTGTCGGCGGCGCTGGAGGTCGGCTATCAGGCCTTCGGCGACAGCGCCTGCACCGCCGCGGCCCGCGAAGGCATCAGCGCCTTTCAGCAGCGCCGCAAGCCGGATTTCGCCACAAGCGGCTAAACCTTGAACCCGGCGGCCTTATGTTCCGATGCCGTCGAGCAGTATATCGGAAAAATGGCCGCCGATCTGGTCGAGGGAAAGCTCCCCCTGCGGCCGGTACCAGCTCGACAGGCTGTTGCACAGGCCGAGGATCGAATAGACCACCATCTTCGGCGGCTTGTCGGACCTGATGTCGCCCGCTTCCGCCGCCCGCCGGACCAGTTCGGTCCATTTCCGCTCATAGCGCTTGAACAGGTCCCGGAGGCGGCTGAATTTCTGCTCCACCTCGTCCCGGCTGCTGCGGCGCACCGCCATCGCCATATGAAGATAGCTCGGGTTAAATTGCTGGAGATGATTGTCGATCGCCCGTCGGATCGCGGTTTTATTGGACGCCTCCCGGGCGATAATCCGGTCGAAATTATCGAGCGTATTGATGATCTGCGGTTCAATAATATCATACAGCAGGTCATATTTTCCCGGATAGTAATAATACAGCGATTCCCGCTTGATGCCGACCGCCGCGGCGATATCCTCCAAAGAGGTGGCGGCGAAACCCCGTTCCGAAAACAGCCTGTTGGCCTGTTGCAAAATCAGATCCCGCCGTTTGAATTTTTGTGTCATTTTGCGCTATTTTCTCCCTTTGGCCCGGAAATCATAGCTATTTTAGTTGGTTATGGGTAGCCATATTCAGAAAATCGCCTTACAATTCCGGAAAAATGACTTTATACAGCCCGGAATCCGCCCATCATGGAGGAAGATCAAACGTGAGTTCACAACCCAGCAACATTAAAATACCCGAGAATGACGAAAATTTTCTGGATGATTTCGTTCCCTATGTCATGTACCGGATCACCAACCGGTTGAATATGGACCTGCAGGACTGCCTCCGGCCCCTGAAGATCAACGTCTCCCGCTGGCGGGTCCTGTGCGCCCTCACCGCCCGCGACGGCCGCACCATGAGCGACCTCTGCGCCTTCACCATGATGGAGCAATCCTCAATCAGCCGGGTCGTCGACACGATGGAAAAGGAAAATCTCGTCAGCCGCTGCCTGCAGGAAAAAGACAATCGCTATGTCCTGGTTTACCTGACGGATCGGGGACGGGAAATATTCCGCGAGGCTTACGTTCGCGCCTTTTCCCGCGAGGACCGGGCGCTCAGGGGCCTGTCCGATCAGGATAGACAACAATTGCTGGACTTGCTAAACCGTGTTTTCGAAAATATCCGGGAGTAAGGCCAGCCCTTTGAACCCGCAACTTGAAGAGGATTACGGCGGAGATCACGCCATGGCGGCGCAATCGCGTTTTCTGACCTGCCTGGGTCGAAACATACATTTCCTGGAATGGGGAAATCCGGACCATGAAACCGTCGTCATCTGGCACGGGGTCACCGGCACCTGCCGGGATCATGAGGAACTGGCGGCCCGGCTCGCCCGGGAATATCACGTCATCTGTCCGGATTCCGTCTGCTGCGGCCTGTCCGACTGGGCCCATGACAAGACCTATGATCCCGGGCTCACCGCCTATGCCGCCATCGCCCGCGACCTGCTGCGCCAGCTGGACGTGACGTCGGTCCGCTGGATCGGCGCCTCCAAGGGCGGCGGCCTCGGCATTATCCTCGCCCATATCATGACCGAATGCCCGGTCAGCCACCTGCTGCTCAATGATGTCGGCCCCGGTTTTCCCGACTGGCTGCGTCAGGCGGCGATGAAGAATATCGCCAACCCGCCGCATTTCAGGGGCTTCCCGGAATTTGAGGCCCATCTGAGGGATACGCTGTCCAAGGGCGGGCTCCGGCTCAGCGACAAAAAATGGCGCCATCTGGCCCGCAGCTGGTGCCGGCGGACCGACGACGGTCATTTCACCTTTCAGAACGACCCGGCCCTCGCCATGCAGTTCAGTCTCCACCCGCAGGATTTCGACCTCTGGCGTCATTATGACCGAATCCGCGCCAAAACCCTGCTGATCCGCGCCCGGAAATCCATTGTGCCGGATTACGAAGTGGAAAAAATGCAGGCCCGGGGGCCGAAATGCGCCGTTCATCAGCGGGACGGCGGCCATGTCTGCCTGATGGATGAAAAAAAGCAGCAGGAAGTCATCCTGCGCTTTCTGAAATCATAGCGCCTGTCCGGCTTCATTACCCCGACCGGCGGATATACTCCGGATTGAGGTCGGATATTTTCCTGCAGCCAAGCAGGGCCATGTCCCGCGCGATCTCGGCCTGCAACAGGCTGAACATCCGGTCGACGCCGGCCTCGCCGCCGGCGGCCAGGGCGTAAAGATAGGGCCGGCCGATCATTACCGCTTTCGCGCCGAGCGCCAGCGCCTTGATCACGTCGGTCCCGCGCCGCACGCCGCCGTCAATGAGGATCTCCGCCCGGCCCTGGACCGCGGCGACGATCTCGGGCAGAACCTCGATCGCCGACGGCATATAGTCCAGCTGGCGACCGCCGTGATTGGAGACAATGATGCCGCTGGCACCGATGTCAACCGCCCGCCGGGCGTCCTCCAGACTGACGATGCCCTTGATCAGGAAGGGACCGCCCCATTCCTCGACCATCCAGGCCGCCGCCCCCCAATCGACGGTCGGATCGAATTGTTCCGTGATATAGTGCAGCAGGCTTTCCTGCGCGCCTTTTTTGACATGGGGCGAGTCCGTCACATTGGCGATCTCGATCCTGGGGTTGGTCAGATAATGATAGAGCCAGCCCGGATGACGCATCACCTCGAGCGCCGATCTGGGTTTCAGCGACGGCGGAAAGGCCAGGCCATGGCGCAAATCCCGTTCCCGGTTGCCCGGCAGCGGCACGTCAACGGTCAGGCATAGCGCGTGATAGCCGCTGTCCCGGCAGCGGGCCATGAAATCCCGGATCACCGCCCGGTCGCGCCAGACATAGATCTGAAACCATTTCGGCCCCGCGCTCGCCGCCGCCGTCGCCTCGATCGAGGTGCTCGACACCGACGACAGGCTGTATATCGTTCCCGCTTTCGCCGCCGAGCGGGCGACGGCGCCTTCCCCCTGATGATGGAACATGCGGGTCTGGCCGGTCGGCGACAGGATCACCGGCAGGTCAATATCCCGGCCCAATACGGTGGTTGACAGGTCAATTTGTCCGACATCGCGCAGTACCCTTGGCATCAGCTGACAGGAGCCGAAGCTCTCGCGGTTGCGCCGGAGCGTCACCTCGTCATCGGCCCCGCCGTCCAGATAGTCAAAGATCATCCGCGGCAGGCGCTTTTTGGCGATGGCGCGGAAATCATTCAGATTGATGCAAGAGTCCGGATGTGACATGGAAACCCCTTTTTTTACGACGATACCGCAGCATGGCATAAGTCCGGCCGGAAAATCAACCGCCGAAAAAGGTCCGATACAGCATGCGCAGCGCGACAGCCAGCAAAAAAGCGCCAAAGGTCATGCTGAGCTGACGGCGGCTGAGGGCGTGAGCGATCCGCGCGCCGAGCGGCGCCGCCAGAAACGTCGCCGGCGAAATGATCAGAAAACCCGCCAGATTGACGAAACCGACGCTGCCCGGCGGCAGATGGGCATTGCCCTGCCCGGTGATCATAAAGCCGACGGTCCCCGGCAGGGCGATCAGCAGGCCGAACAAGGCCGAGGTCGCCACCGCCCGGTGAATCGGGACATTGAAGATGGTGAGAAGGGTGACGCTGAGCGCGCCGCCGCCGATGCCCATCATGGTCGACAGCATGCCGATCAATCCCGGAAAGACGGACCCGATGATCCCCGACGGCGCCTTGTCCGCAAGCCTGATATTCTCCATCGGCAGGATCATCTTGGCCGCGACAAACAACGCCACAGCGGCGAAGATCGCCGACAGGCCGGCGCTGTCGACCCGGGCGGCGATCCAGCTGCCGAGCGCCGCGCTGAGAAAGACGAACGGCCCCCATCTTTTCACCAGGCCGAAATCAACCGCGCCGCGCCGGTGATGGGCCCGCGACGAGGAGATCGAGGTCGGAATGATCGTCGCCAGCGAGGTCGCCACCGCCACATGCATGCGAATTGACGGATCAACCCCCAGAAAGCCGAGGGCGAATTCCAGCACCGGCACGATGACGATGCCGCCGCCGATGCCCATCAGCCCGGCCATGACGCCGCCGACGAGTCCGGTCGCCAGCATCAGCAGAACCAGCGGCAGATAGGCGGTGATAAAATCCGATATTTCCATAGACTAGAGACCCTAGGTGATTACGCGAAAAAAGAAAACCCTTTACAATCAGACATAATTTCCGGCGGCGTGGCCCGAGGCCCAGGCCCACTGGAAATTATGGCCGCCGAGATGGCCGGTGACGTCGACGACCTCGCCAATGAAATAGAGGCCGGAAACCTTGCGGCTTTCAAAAGTTTTCGACGACAGTCCTTTTGTGTCAACCCCGCCGCGGGTGACCTCCGCCGTGCGGAAGCCTTCCGTGCCATTGGGCCGGACGCGCCAGGCATGGATCAGCCCGGCCACCTGATCCAGTTTGGCATTCGACAGATCGGCGAGCCGGCCGTCGACCCCGGCCTCGTCACAGATGAACTGCGCCAGCCGGCGGGCGAATTTCTGCGCCAGAATATTATGCAGATCCTGCTTCGGATGCCTATCCCGCGCCGCTTTCAGGACGGCCGCCATGTCACGCCCCGGCGCCATATTGACGGTGATGTCGTCGCCCGGCCGCCAGTAGGATGAAATCTGCAGGATCGCCGGACCGCTCAAACCCCGATGGGTGAACAGCACCGCCTCGGCGAAGGATTTCCCTCCATGGCCGACCACCGCCTCGACCGACACCCCGGCCAGCGTCTTCAGTTTTTCCAGAAGCTCATTCTGAAAGGTGAACGGCGCCAGGGCCGGTTCCGGCGCAATGACATGATGGCCGAATCGCCCGGCCAGTTGATAGCCGAAGCCGCTGGCGCCCATTTTGGGAATGGATTTGCCGCCGCTGGCGACCACCAGGGACCGGCAGGTCACCGCCGACCCGTCCTCCAGAGTCAGACTGAAGCCGGAATCGTCTTTTTCCACCCCGGTAACGGTGGTCGCGGTGCGGATCGTGACCCCGGCCGCCTCACATTCCCGGCTCAGCATCGTGATGATCTCTTGTGATTTTCCGTCACAGAAAAGCTGGCCCAGTTTTTTCTCATGATAGGCGATGCGATGTCGTTCCACCAGCGCAATGAAATCGCGCGGCCGGTAACGGCGCAGGGCCGAAACACAGAAGCGCGGATTCTGCGACAGGAAATTTTCCGGCCCGCAGTCCAGGTTGGTGAAATTGCACCGGCCGCCGCCGGAGATGCGGATCTTGCCGGCGATCGCGTCCGCGCGTTCAATGATCAAGGTCCGGCGGCCCCGCTTGCCGGCCTCGATAGCGCACATAAGCCCGGCCGCCCCGGCGCCGATAATCACCACATCAAAGTCTGTCACGCCAAAATCCCATCCAAATCCTAAAAGCCGTGCATAGCCCAGCCGCCGCGATTTTGCAACTTTCTTGCCGTTGTCAGGTGGCCCGCGCCATCTTCCGCAGGTCCTCTTTCAGCACCTTGCGCATTTCATTGCGCGGCAGTTCAGCGATGAAATGCACATCCCGCGGATGTTTATAGCGCCCGAGCCGCTCGCCGAGCCAGGCCATGACATTCTCCGGGCTGGGGTTTTCGCCGTTGCAGGGCACGATAAAGGCCACCGCCACCTCGCCCCAGCGGTCATCGGGCCGGCCGACAACGGCGGCTTCCTGAATATCCGGATGCCCGGCGAGCACGGCTTCGAGCTCCGCCGGATAGATATTCTCGCCGCCCGAGATAATCACATCCTTTTTGCGGTCGACAAAATGATAACAGCCCTTTTCATCCCGATAGCCGATGTCGCCGGTATAAAACCAGCCGTCCTTCAGCGCCTCTTTTGTCGCCGCCTCATTATTCCAGTAATAGGCCATGATATTCTGGCCCTTGATCAATATTTCGCCCGCCTCGCCCGGGGCGCAGTCCTGGTCTCTGTCATCGACGATCCGCACCTGGCAATGTTTCGCCGGAAAGCCGATCGAGCCTTCGGTGTCAAAGGCGTTCTGCGCCGTCTGGTGGATGGCGATCGGGCAGGTTTCGCTCGAGCCATAGACCTGAATCAGCGGAATATTCCGCTCATGCCAATAGCGCGTCATTGATTGCGGCACGACGCAGGATCCGGTGGTCACGCAGCGCAGGCAGGAAAAATCCGCCGTCGGCCATTTCCCGTGATCCTGCAACGGCTTCATATGGGCCGGCAGCATGATCATCAGGCTCGGCCGGTCGCGCTTTATCGCCTCGATCGTCTCGCCGGCGTCGAAATTCTGATGCAGCAGCACCGTCGCGCCGACACAAAAGGCCGCCGTCGTCTGGATATTGAGCCCGCCGACATGGAACATCGGCAGGATGGTCAGGATCACATCGTCAAAACCCATGTCATGCATGTGAATGCTGTTGAGCACATTGGCCTCGAGCGCCCCCTGGGTCAGCACCGCCCCCTTGGGAAAGCCGGTGGTGCCGGAGGTGAAGATGATCAGCACCGGATCCTTGAGGTCAATGCGCGGCAGCGGGTCATGTCCCTGCGACTTTCTGAGCACCGTGCGCAGGCCGGTCCAGCCCGGCTTTTCCGCCCCGCCGATGGTGATAAAGCGGCAGTCCGGCAATTTCTCGATCAACGGCTCGCATTGCGCCTGATAGGCTTCCTCGACAAAGAATACCCGGGCGCCGCTGTCGCTGAGCATATGGCGGTGCTCGTTCGGCGTCAGCCGCCAGTTGAGCGGAACAAAAATCGCCCCGATGCGGGCGCAGGCGAACAGCAGATAAAATATCCGCGGGTGATTCTGGCCGAGGAAGGCAACCCGGTCGCCGCGCCGCACCCCCAGCCCGTCATGCAGCATCGCCGCCGTATCGCGGATTTTTTGATGAAAATCGCCGTAACTGATCACCTCATCCTCATAGCGGATGGCGGTTTTATCGGGACAAACCAGCGCCCATTTTTCTACCCAGCTTGCTAACGTCATCCTTCGTCACCCAAATTTATTTCCGTCCGCCCAAATTATTCCCCGCGATAATAAATCGCGCCCGCCGCCCGTAATTTTGCGCAGGTCCCCTCATCAAAGCCCGCCCCCTTCATCACCGCCGCCGTATGTTCGCCGTAGCCGGGCGGAAAGCGCAATTCCGTCACCGCGTCTTCCACATCGACCGCCATCGGCTGCATGCGAATTTGCCTGCCGTCCGGCAACAGGGTTCTTGTCAGTTTCTGCTGCAGCGCCGCCAACGCCGCCACCTGCGGAATATCATTGATCCGGGCGTGGGGAATGGTCGCCGCCCGGAAATCCGCCTCCAGTTCGTCGGTGGTGTATTTCGCGGTCAGCGCCCCGATGTCCCGATAGAGCGCCTGACGCTCCTGATGGCGGCCTTCGTTGGTCTTGCGCACTTCATTGGCAAGCGAGGCGAATTTCGGAATTTCGGTCATCCGCCGCCACTGAATATCATTGCCGATGGCGACATAGATAAAGCCGTCACGGGTCGGATAGGCGTTGGTCGGGATGAATTTCCGGTGCTCATTGCCGCAGCGGGTGATTTCCGACGGATCACAGTCAAAATCGAGCAGCGGCAGGGTGGTGATCAGCCAGCTCGCCGCCGCCTGCAGCATAGAGACGTCAATCCGCTTGCCCCGCCCGGTCTCGGCCCGTTCGGCGAGGCCGAGCATCACCCCGGCGTAAACCTCGTCGCCGGCCTTCAGGTCAATCAGCGGAATGCCCGACAGAGTCGGCGGGCCGTCCTCCCGCCCCGTCACCTCCATAAAGCCCGCCATGGCCTGCAACGCCGGATCATAGCCCGGCACGTCGGGATAGTCGGGCCCCATGGCGGAAATCCCGGCCCAGATCAGGTCCGGCTTGATCGCGCTTAAGCTTTCATAGTCAATGCCCATCTGCGCGTAGCGGCCCGGCAGGGTATTGCAGCAGAAAACATCGACATCCAGTTCGCGGACGATCCGGTGCAGCGCGGCGCGGCCCGCCGCGTCCTTCAGGTTGAGGGCGATGCTTTCCTTGCCGACATTGGGCGCCATGAAATAGCTGCGCCGCTCGTCGCCGCCGAGCGCCCCGTCAATAATGCGCGCGCCGATATAGCGGTTGGGATCGCCGGGCAGGCCGCGGCCGGTGGGCGTCGCCTCGATGCGGATCACCCGCCAGCCCAGCTGGGCGAAACGCAGGGTCGCCGATGGCAGGGATAACGCCTGTTCCAGGCTGAGGACAATCTTTGGTTTCATTCGGCAACCTGCTTGTTTTCGGCCTGTTTCCTGTCCCAGATCGCACGGGCGACTTTTTCCGGCGTCAATGGCGGATTGAAAAAGCGGATGCCGGTGGCGTTATAGACCGCGTTGGCGATCGCCGGGGCGATGACGATGGTCGGCAGTTCGGCGATTCCCTTGGCGCCATACGGCCCCTCGGCGCAGTCGCTCTCGATGAAATGCATCTCGATGTCCGGCATTTCCGGCGCGGTCGGCACCTTGTAATCCCGGAAGCTCGGATTTTTCAGCCGGCCGCCCTCGAACAGCATTTCCTCGCTCAGCGCAAAGCCGACGCCAAAGGCGACGCCGCCTTCCATCTGGGCCTCGAGCCCCATGCGGTTGATCACCCGGCCGACATCCTGGGCCATGGTGATCTTCTCCAGCCTGACCTCGCCGGTCAGAGTATCGACCACCACTTCGGCGACATGCACCGCATGGGAATAGGCCGCCGAATGGTCGGAGACATGGTCGCGGCCCTCGGGCTCGCTGTTGGGTTCATAATAATCGCTGACCATGACCAGTTCCGGCTCGGCCTGAAAATGCATCTGGCGCAGCAGACGGTCGAGCTTGATGACCACCGCGCCGTCCTTGTCCTGCACCACATGACCGCCGCGCAGGTCGAGATCCTCGGCAGCGACATTGGCCTGTTTCGCCGCCGCCGCCAATATCTGCGCCTTGGCCTTGAGCGCCGCCCGCCGGGCGCCATTGCCGGCGATAAAGGTGGTGCGCGAGGCATGCACCCCGACATCCCACGGTCCAATGTCGCTGTCATTATTGACCAGGGTGACATGCTCCGGCGGCACGCCGAGCTCTTCCGACACGATCTGCGCGATCACCGCATCAATGCCCTGGCCGATTTCGGAGGCGCCGGTGATCACCGTCACCCGGCCGTAATCATCCACTTTCAGCATCGTGCCGCAGCCGTCGGATTTGTGAATCTTGGCTCCGCCCGCATTATGGATCGAACTCGCCAGGCCGATGCCGCGCTTGTAGCGGCCGTCTTGTTTCCGCGCGGCGGTATATTTGTTGAGCTTGGTGACATAGTCGGAGGCGTCGGCCGCCGTGGTCAGGCATTCGGCCAGCACACATTCCCGAAGATAGGATTTCTGCGGCGTCACTTCGCCGGAAACTTGCGCGTTTTTCAGCCGGAATTCAATCGGGTCGATGCCGCACTGCTCATAGAGTTTTTCCGCCAGCATATCCATATGCTGCGCCGTGGCGTAGGTCATCTGGACATTGCCGTAACCGCGGAACGACCCGGCGTAAGGATTGTTGGTATAGACCGCCTGGGCCTTGAAATCGACCACCGGCACCCGGTAATGACCGGACACGGTGCGCATCATGATCACCGGCACCGTCGGCCCCCAGGAGGTATAGGCGCCGTTATCCATCAGCACGTCCGCCGTCCGGAAGGTCAGCACGCCGTCCCTGGTGCAGCCGGTGCGCAGATGCATGGCCGCCGGCTGGCGCATGGGGCTGTTGACGAATTCCTCTTCCCGGTCAAAGGTGATCTTCACCGGGCGGCCGGTTTTCCGGGCGAGGATCGCCGCCACCGGCTCAAAGGGATAGACATCAAGCTTGGAGCCGAACGAGCCGCCGGTCGGCGGCTGGATCACCCGGATGTCGCCCGGATCAATGCCCAAGGCCGGCGCCAGATCCATCTTGTAATTATAGGGATACTGGGTCTGGGAATAGATCGTCAGCTTGCCGTTATGATCAAAATCGGCGATGGCGCAGGACGTCCCCATGCAGCAATGGGTCACATAATGGACATTGAAGGTGTCATCGAGGATGATGTCGCTTTCCGCCTCGGCCTGCGCCAGATCGCCGTGTTTGAACTCAAAATGGAGGCTTTTGTTGTCGGGGTAATTTTCCTGGACCACCGGCGCGCCGTCCTTTAATCCCGCCTCGGGGCTCAACACCGGCGGCAGGTCGCGATAGCCAACTCTGATCAGTTTCAGGGCCGCGGCCGCGATCGCCTCGCTTTCGGCCGCCACCGCCGCCACTTCATCGCGCTCGCAACGGACCTTGGCCTTCAGCGGCGCGTTATCCTTGACGAAACCCAGCTTCAGATCGGGAATGTCCTTGGCCGTGATCACCGCATGGACGCCGGGCAGACTTGCCGCCGCCGAAATATCAATATGGACGATTTCCGCATGAGGCCGCCCGGCATGAAGAATCTTGCCGTAAAGCATCTGCGGCAGGACCATATCATTGATATAGCGGGTCTTGCCCAACGCCTTGGCCGGCGCATCCGGTTTCCTGATCCGTTTGCCGATCAGGCTGGTTTTTTCGATCTGTTTGTAGGCTATCTGCTCACCCATGATATTATCCTTTCGCCCCAACGACGGCCGCGACCGCGTCCAGCACCTTGGTATAGCCGGTGCAGCGGCAGACATTGCCCTCCAGGCCACGTTTCATTTCCTCCCGGGTCAGGTCGGGATTCTGCTCCACCAGATAATTGGCCTGAACGATCATGCCCGGCATGCAATAGCCGCATTGCACCGCGCCGTGATCGACAAAGGACTGTTGCATCGGATGCAGGCTAGCGCCCTTCTGCAAACCTTCGATGGTCATCACCTCGCGGCCGTGCAGGTCCACCGCATGCATCAGGCAGCTGTTGAGCGTCACGCCGTCGACCTGGATGGTGCAGGCGCCGCATTCGCCCTCGCCGCAGGCGTATTTCGTCCCCTTCAGGTCGAGCACGTCCCGCAACAGGTTGAGCACCGTCATATCTACCGGAACTTCAATATCCACCGTCCGGCCGTTGAGGGTGAATTTCAATTCAGTTTTGACAGACATTTTGCAAAAGCTCCTCTGTAAATACGCCGACCAGATGACGGCGATACCAGGCGGTCGCCCGGATATCATCGATAGGGCAGGCGTCTTCCTGCGCCGCCTCGGCCGCAGCGAGGATCACCTCCTGAGTTAAGGCTTTCCCCTCAAGCGCGTCTTCCGCCGCCGACGCCCGCAATGGCGTCGGCCCGACGGCGCCGAGCGCAAGGCGGACATCCGACAGCGCGCCGTCTTTATAATTACCGCCGATTCCGACGGACACGGTCGAGATTTCGAGCGCCGGCCGCGGTCCCGATTTCCGGAAGCCGCCGACAAAATCCGCATCGGGTTTCTTAAAGACCACCGCCGTCAGCAGGTCATTTTCCGTCATCACCGTCTTGCCGGGGCCGGTGAAAAACTGCGCCAGCGGCACCCGGCGCACATCCAGCGCCCCGTCCCGCCAGCGGGCGAGCTCCACAGCCGCGTCCAGCAGCAGAAAGGGAATGATCATATCGCCCGCCGGCGAGGCGTTGCAGAGGTTGCCGCCGATGGTCGCCGCGTTGCGGATCTGCTCGCTGGCGAAATGGCCCGCGGCTTCACAGAGCACCGGGGCGGCCGCCGCGATCAGCTCATTCCGTCGCACCTGGGACACGGTCGCCAGCGCGCCGATTCTGATTTCGTCGCCCGCCGGCGAAATCTCCGACAGTCCGTCTATGCGCCGGATATTCATCAGGGTCGCCTGATAGGCCCGTTTGCCATCACTGACCTGCGGGGTCAAATCCGTACCGCCGGCCAGAATTGTCACCCCGCCGGCGGCCATCGCTCTTGCGGCCTCGGACAGGTCGCTTGGTGCTATATATCGTTCAATTTCAGTCATTGTTTTACCTTTGGTTCCTAAAAGCGGATCGGTTCCTGATAAGTGCCGTAAACCTCGACCAGTTTCCTGGTGATCTCGCCGACGGTGGCGTAGGCTTTCACCGCCTCGACAATCGCCGGCATGACATTATGGCCGGCTTCGGCGTCGGCCTTGATCCGGTCCAGGGTCCGGGCGACCTCGGCCGCCGACCGTTCGGCCTTGACCGCATTCAGATTCTCGATCTGCTGATCGGCGTCCTTTGTGTTATAGGGGTGGAATTCGACCTCTTTTTCCTCTTCCTCAGTCTTGTAGCAATTGACGCCGACTTTCGGGAAAGCGCCCGACTGGATGTTTTTCTGCATCTCGTAGGCCTGGGCGGAAACTTTCGCCTGTATCGCGCCTTCGGAAACCATTTTGACGATGCCGCCCGCGGCCTCGACCTCATCCATGGTCTGCTCCATTTTTGTGCGCATTTCGTTGGTCATCGTCTCGACATAATAGGAGCCGGCCAGCGGATCGACCGTTTCGCACATGCCCATTTCCTCGATCAGAAGCTGCATGGTGCGCAGGGAGATGCGCTGGGCGTATTCCGACGGGATGGTATAGGCCTCGTCATAGCAGCACAGCGCCATGGTCTGGGTGCCGGACAGGGCGCTGATCAGGGCGTAATAGGCGCCGCGGACGATATTATTTTCCGGCTGCTCGATGGTCAGCCCGCCGCCGCCGCCGGCGGCGATCATGCGCAGCCACATGGATTTCGGATCCTCGGCGCCGTAATCTTCCTTGACGATCTTGGCCCACAGGCCGCGGCCGGCGCGGAATTTCGCCACCTGCTCGAACAGATTGCCGAAAATATTGAAGTTATAGCTCAGCCGCCCGGCGAATTCGTCAATATGCAGCCCGCGCTTCAGCATGTCGTCGGCATAGGCCTTGGCGATGCAGAAGGCGTAGGCCATTTCCTGTTCCGGGGTCGCGCCGCTCTCGCGGATATGATAGCCACAGACGCTGACCGGGCTGTATTTCGGCGCGTGGCGGGCGCAATATTCGATGGTGTCGCCGACCAGCTTGATGCTGGGCTCGACCGGGAAAATCCAGGTGCCGCGGCCGATGAATTCCTTGAGGATGTCATTCTGCGCCGTGCCGCGCAGCTTGGCCACGTCATAGCCGCGCTTTTCCGCCATCGCCAGATACATGGCGATCAGGATCGCCGCCGAGCCGTTGATGGTCAGCGACACGGTGATCTTCTCCAGATCAATGCCGTCAAAGGCGATTTCGAAATCACGCAATGTATCGACCGCCATGCCGACCCGGCCCACTTCGCCTTCCGCCATCGGATCGTCGGTATCAAGCCCGGTCTGGGTCGGCAAATCGAACGCCACATTGAGTCCGGTCTGGCCGTTTTCAATCAGATAATGAAACCGCTCGTTGGTGTCCTTGGCGTTGGCGAAGCCGGTATATTGGCGCATGGTCCATGGCCGTTTGCGGTACATTTCCCGGTGAATGCCGCGGGTGAAGGGATATTGCCCCGGCAGGCCGACCATCTCGACCCCGCCCGAGGCCGCCACATCCTCGGCGGTGTAAAGCTCCTTCACCTCGATGCCGGATTCATTGAATATCTTTTTCGGTCTGTTCTCTGTCATGGTTTTTTCCTAAGCCAACTGCCGGTAGCGGTTCCGGATATAATCAATGATGTCATCAAAGTGACTGCCCGTCGGGAAGATGGCGTCAATGCCGATGCCCTGCAGCGCCTCATGGTCCTTGACCGGCACATTGCCGCCGATAATCCACAGCTTGTCCTCCAGGTTATATTCCTTGAGCAGCGGTTTCAGCTTTTCACAAAAGGGGATATGGGAGCCGGCCATGCTCGACAGGCCGATGACATCGACATCCTCCGCCACCGCCGCCTCGACAATCTGTTGCGGCGTCCTGCGCAGTCCGGTGTAGACCACGTCAAAGCCGGCGTCCATAAGCGCCCGGACCACCACCTTGGCCCCGTGGTCATGGCCGTCCAGGCCGGGCTTTCCAATCAAAACGCGTATTTTATTTTCTGTCATGAGTTTAACCCTTTGGCGATGGTCAGTTTCAGGATTTCACTGGTGCCGCCGCCGATCAATGTAAAGCGCACATCGCGCAGGAAACGCTGCACCGGATATTCCATGGCGAAACCATAGGAGGCGAGCACCCGGGCCGCCTTGTCGCAGATTGTCGCCGCCGCCTCGGTGGCGAACAGCTTGGCCATCGCCGCCTGCTGCAGATGGGGCCTGCCGGTTATCTTGCGCCAGGCGGCGTAATGCACCAGATGGGTCGCCGCCTCGAGGTCGGTCGCCATCTCGGCAAGTTTCAGCTGCACCGCCTGAAAGCGGTTGATCGGCTTGCCAAACTGTTTTCTTTCCGCGGCGTATTTCACCGCTTCATCAAGGGCGGCCTGGCCAATGCCCAGCCCCATGGCGCCGGTGATGATGCGGATTTCCGCCAGCACCGTCTTCAGATGCGCCTCGCCGTCACCATATTCACGGCTCAGGCGATGGCTGTCGGGGACGAAACAATCTGAAAAAGCCACTTCTGATGTGGGCAGCGCCCAGACGCCCATTTTCTCGATCGCCCGGCCGATGTGCAGCCCTTCGAAATCCTTCTCGACCAGAAAGATCGTCAGCAGGTTATCCGGCCCCGCCTTGGCGAAGACGGTGAAGAAATCCGCCACCGGCGCCGCGGTGACCCACATTTTCTGACCGTTGAGCAGATAACCGCCGTCTACTTTCACCGCGTTGGTGGTGATGCCCTTAAGATCGCTGCCGGCATTGGGTTCGGTCATGCAGATGGCGCCGATCTTCTCGCCCCTGAGCGCCGGGCGGAACAGCCGGTCCCGGATATCGTCATTGCCGAGAAGATGGAGGAAATTGGTGCCCATCAGGGACTGCATGGCGACGCAGCCGGCGAGCGACATGGAGCCGCGCGCGACTTCGGTCAGCGCCAGGCACAGGGCCAGCAGATCCAGGTTGCTGCCGCCCGCCTCTTCCGGATAGCGCATGCCGAAAAAGCCGAGGTCGCCCAGTTCCCGGAACAGCGCGTAAGGATATTCATGGGCCTCATCAATGGCCGCGGCCGCCGGGATAATCCGCTCGTCGCAAAAACGGGCGAAGGTGTCTTTAATCATTTTATGGTCGTCCGACAGGTCAAAATCCATGGGGTCTACTCCGCCTTAAACCCATAAAGTTCAGCGGCTTTTTCCGCCGAAATAACGCCGTCGCGCACTTCTCGGGCGAGCGTCGCCCGATCCCGATCAGCCGGATCGCCGTAACCGCCGCCGCCGCCGGCGATCTGGTGATAGATCGTGCCTTTCGGCACGCCGGTGATCAGATCCTTGTTGCGCGGCACGACTTCTGTCCCGTCGGGATAGGTCATCCTGATCAGGTTAAGGTCGCCGCCAAGCCCGCCGAACAGGCCGAAGGACGGCTCGAAATCGCCGTCGCCGAAGGTCACGACCTGGGTGTTGTCCGAGCCGACTTTATAGACGGTTTCGGTGCCAAGGCCGCCGCGCCACCGGCCGGCGCCGGCCGAATCCATATCATACTCATGCTTGATCAGAAGATGCGGCGTTTGCTGCTCGAACATCTCGTAATCCTGATCGAGCACGCCGCCGGAAGCGTCGATCATGCCGATATGGTCATAACCGTCGGCGCCCTGCATGGCGCCCGAGCCGCCCTTCATGCCCATGAAGAAAATATCGACATAGCTGTCCTGCTTTTCCGCATCCTCGCCGGTGGACAGGGAGCAGAGCAGATTGTTCCAGCCCGCCGTCACCCGGTCCGGCATCGCCGGCGACAGAGCCCGGATGATCGCATCCGCATTGGGTGGACACAGATGATTGCCGAAGGTGGTCGCCTTCGGATAGGAGGCGTTGAGAATCGTGCCTTCCGGGATCAGGATCTCGATCGGCTCCACCATGCCCTGGTTATGGGGAATATCCGGATTGACCATCTGCAGGAAGGTCAGGATCGTCGCCGAGGCGCTCGAGGTATAGGTGCCGTTGACAAAGCCGTTGGTCTGGGCGTCGGTCTCGCCGTAGTCAAAGGTGATTTTCTCGTCCTCGACGGTGATCTTGACCCGGATGGTGAATTCGCTGCCGACATGGCGGCCGTCGTAAAAGACCTTGCCCTCGCCGTGGTAGACGCCGTTCGGCACCTTGCGGATTTCCGCCTGCATCATCTTGCGGGTCGCCTCAAACAGCGCCTGCTTGTGATCGAGATAGCTTTCGAGCCCGTATTTGCCGACAAGGTCCAGCATTCGCCGCTCGCCGATGGTGCAGGCCCCCATCTGGGCCTTCATGTCATGCTGGACAATATCGAAGCGGATATTGGCGAAAATCAGATTCCAGATGTCCTTGCGCAGCTTGCCCTTTTCCACCACCTTGATCGGCGGAATGCGCAACGCTTCCTGCCAGACCTCGGTCGCGTTCGGGTTATAGCCGCCCGCCACATTGCCGCCGATATCGGCCTGATGGCCCTTGACCGCCGACCAGGCGACAAGGTCGCCGTCAAAGAAAATCGGCTTATAGACCGCGACATCGTTATTCTGGTTGCCCATGGAGAAGACGTCATTATGGAAGAAGACATCGCCCTCGTTGATGTCGCCCTTGTAATAGTCGATGATATATTTGCACACCGGGGCGAGGGAAAAGGCGAGGATCGGCAGATTTTCCATCTGTTCCAGCATGTTGCCGTCCGCGTCATACAGCCCGGTGACGAAATCCTTGGCTTCGCAGAGGATCGGCGACCGGGTGGATTGCTGAACGGAAATGCTCATTTCATCGGCGATCGACTTGAAGGCCCGGGCATATACCGACAGCAGTATCGGATCTATTTTGCTCTGTGTCCGGCTCATGACTTTTCTCCTTGCCGTAAATCCGCCACCAGATCGGTCCGGTCCTTGCGGTAGAGCGCGAAGGAGCCGAATTTGTCGATCACGCAGTTAAAGGTTCTGCCGACAAAAATCGCCGTCGTCACCTGTTCGATCATCGCCGGTCCCTCCACATGGTTGCCGTGAACCATCTGATGGCCGTCATAGACCGGAACGGTGCGGAATTCCTTGTCCTCGGGGATATAGACCGGCCGCTCGCCCTTGATGGCGTGAGACGCGTCGGCCGACGATTTCGCCTCGGTGCGGAAGGCGGGCTTCTCCACCTCGCCGACGGCCTGGATGCGGACATTGATGATTTCGACCGGGGCGTCGGCGTCATCTTCCAGCGAATAGCCGTAGAGCCGGTTATGCTCCTGGTGGAAGGCGGCGGCGATCGCCGCCACGTCGCGCCGGTCAAAAACATCCTGCGGGATTTCAACCGACACCTCGTGATATTGCCGCAGGTAGCGACAATCGAGCTTGATGATCGTGCTGCGGCGGGCGGGCGGGATATTTTCCGCCTCGAGCAGCCCGTCGCCGTCGCGAACCATGGCGGCGACAATCCCGTTCAGCGCATCCCAGTCGAGCCCGTTCAGCGTGGTGACAAAGGTGCGGACGAAATCATGGCGCAGGTCCGACATCAGCATGCCGGCGGCGCAGAGGATCGAGGATTCCCGCGGGATCACCTGAAACGGGATCTGCAGCTCCTCACAGATCAGGCAGCTGTGGGTCGGTCCGGCGCCGCCGGCGACCACCAGCGGGAATTCCCGCGGGTCAAAGCCGCGCTTGATGGTGATTTCCCGAATGCCCTGGGCCATATTGGTGCAGGCGATGCGATACATGCCCGCCGCCGCTTCCTCGATGCTGAGGCCCATCGGCTGCGCCACATGTTCGTTAATCGCCTTGCGCGCCGCCGCGACATCAAGCTTCATCGCGCCGCCGGCGAAAAACTCCGGATTGAGATAGCCCAGCACCAGATTGGCGTCGGTGCAGGCCGGCTTCCGGCCGCCCTTCATATAGCTCGCCGGTCCCGGATCGGCGCCGGCGCTTTCCGGCCCCATGCGCAACAGGCCGCCTTCATCGAGCCAGCCGACGGAGCCGCCGCCGGCGCCGATGGTGTGAATGCCGAGCATCGGCAGCGCCAGCCGCCGGCGGTCGATCTCGCCTTCATTGACCACAAGCGGGCTGCCGGCGACCAGGGCCGCCTCGAAACTGGTGCCGCCCATGTCAACCACAATGCAGTTTTCCTGGTCATGGGCCCGGACATATTGCAGGCCCGCCCCCGGTCCCGCCGCCGGCCCCGACAACAGGGTGAGCGCCGCCTTCTCGCGGGCGATCTGCGGCGTCATCACGCCGCCGTTCGACTGCATGATCAGCAGCAGCCCCTGGAAGCCGATTTCCTTCAGGCGGCCGAGCAGTTGATTGAGATAATGATCGAGAATCGGGCCGATATAGCTGTTGAGCGCCGTCGTGCTGACCCGCTCGTAAAAGCGGATCGACGGCAACAGGTCCGAGGATACCGTGAGATAGGCCTCCGGCAATTCCGCCCGCACCAGTTCGGCGGCGGCCTGTTCCTGTTCGGGATTGATAAAGCTGTTCATGAAGCAGATCGCCACCGCCTCGACCTGTTCCGCCTTGAACAGGTCAATCGCCGCCCGGACGTCATCCAGATTCAAGGGATTGATTTCCCGGCCGTTACGGTCGAGCCGGCCGCCGACCCCCCGCCGCAGGTAGCGCGGCACCAGCGGCGTCACATTGGCGCAGCGGTTGTTATATTGCTCTTCGCGGATGCCGCGCCGCATCTCCAGCGCATCCCGCACCCCTTCGGTGGTGATCAGGCCGGTTTTGGCGCCGTTGCCGGTCAGGGTCGCATTGGTCGTCACCGTCGTGCCGTGGACAATGGTGTCGACGGCGGCCGCCAACTGCGCCAGCGTCATCGGCGGGTCCATGGTTTCGGCAATATCGGTTAGTCCCTGGATCACCGCGATCGACGGGTCCGACGGCGTTGACAGCGTCTTGTGTATCCGGGTGTCGCGACCTTGCTGATCGACAAAAAAGTCGGTAAAGGTTCCGCCGACATCAATCCCTATTTTCAGGCTCATGCTCTTAATCCTTCTATGTTCTGTCGGTGACCTGGATGACGATCGCCATCGCCGTATCGCCGGCGGCGCAGCCGCTGAACAGGCCGTAGCCGCCGCCCTTGAGCGCCAGTTCCTCGATCAGTTCAATGACGCTGCGCATGCCCATCGGCCCCTGGGGATGGCCCCAGATCAAAGAGCAGCCGAAATTATTCATCGTCATGACGTCAATGCCGAACTGCTCGGCGAAATAAAGGTCATTGACCGCAAAGGGATTATGGGTTTTCACCGCATCTATCTGATCAATGGTAAGCCCCGCCTGGCTGAGCGCCGCCCGGGCCGCCGGCACCGTCGCCTTCGGCATATAGGCGAGCTCGACCCGCGCCTGGCCGATGCCGCAGATCTTCACCCGGATATTCCGGTCCCGGCTCAGCTCTCGCGCCTTGTCGGGCGTCGCGAGGATGATCGCCGCATTGCCGTCCGCCGGATGGGTCTGACCGCCGAAGGTGATCGTGCCCTCCTTCATCACCGGCCGCAGTCTGGCGAGCCCTTCTTCGGTCGAGGTCACCAGCCCCTCGTCGCCGTCGAGCCGGTTCACGATCTTCTTGAAATTCGGGCTCGGCACCTCGAACGGCAGGGTCATATAGCGTTTCTGAAAGGCGTGATCATCGGCGAGCGCGGCGGCATATTGTTCCTGACGCCGCAACACGACCTCATGCTGCCGCGCCGTGGAAATGTCATGGTCGCGGGCGACATTCTCCGCCGTCTGCAGCATGGAATGACCGCCCAGCGGATCGCAGCCGAAATTATCCATCGTCCAGTTTTCGGTCTTGCCGGTGCCGCCGGGGCCCGCCGGGTTGGGATAATAGACCTGCGGCCCGTTCGACACCCGGTCGGCGGCGATGACGAGCGACGCCGTCGCCTGACCGGTCTCGATCTCCTGGGCGCCGTTCAGCAGGCAGCGGACGCTGGTCGCGCAGGCCTGGCCGATGGTCGGGCCGCCGACATGGCCGAGCCCCGCCATCCCCGTCAGCCACGGCAGGCCGTAAAAGGCATGATGCTGCGGGACGGAGGTTCCCAGAACCCCGTAATCGAGCAGCGCGCCGTCGATGGCGCGCTTCGCCAGTTCATCGCGCGCCACATGGGCGGCGAAGCGAATGCTGTGTAAATTGGAGAAGCTTCCCTGCCAGCGGGAAAAGGGCGTCGACCAATAGGCGCCATAAGGTATCTCGGCGAGATAAGACATCAATGTCTCCTGCGATAAAACGATTTTGAATTTATTTA